>UMHX01042151.1_pt1 | contig 68009 bp, 60 predicted proteins | sample 1965651 | NCBI WGS metagenome assembly UMHX01 (sample SAMEA4836109, study PRJEB28245) | human gut metagenome | biome: gut microbiome; material: fecal sample | place: Denmark | collected 2008 | reverse complement strand
CACCCAAAAAGTTGCATTTATAAGTTGAACTCAAGATTTATTTTGGGCTTTAATGATAATCATCACCGTATTATCATGCAGACTTCTATCAATCCAGGAAGTGGGAAGACGTTCATTACTGCAAATTTAGCAGTAGCAATGGGACTTAAAGGTAAAAAGGTGCTGGCTGTTGATTTAGATCTCCGTAAAGGTTCGTTGTCCGCATACGTTGATTCTCCTCATCGAGGTATCTCAAATTTTTTAAGTGGACAGGAACCTGATTATAAAAGTTTGATTGTTTGTCAGAATGGCATTGATTTTTTACCTTGTGGCACTCTTCCTCCCAATCCATCCGAACTCTTATTTTCACCTCGTTTTCAAAAGATGATGGAGGAAATTCGCGAAATGTATGATTATGTTTTTATTGACTGTCCGCCGGTAGAGATTGTTGCCGACGCTACTATAATCAGCCATTATGCAGATTTGACTCTCTTTATTATTCGGGCAAAGATACTGGATCGTTCGTTCTTATCTGATATTGAACGTTGGTACAATGAAAAGAAATATAAAAATCTGTGTATTATTTTGAATGGAACAGAAACTTTTTCCGGATATTATGGATATCATAAGTATGGATACTATTATGGGAAAGATTATGGTATAAGTAATTCGTAATGCCGTTAAAAGACTTTAGAGCCTATATCATGATGCTTTATGGAAGCTTCGGTTTATCAGCCTTTATTCCTTATTATAGTAACGTTGCTTTGTTTAATAACCGGTTACCGTTATATTTCTTCTTATGGTGATATCTTGCAACGAACACAGGAAGGATGGCTGTTTTCTCTTGTATTAAGTATTGTCTTTGTACTATGGATAGGTATGCGTCCTGTCAGTGGAGTATATTTTGGAGATACTATTAATTATGCCCTAATCTATGCTAATATGAATCTGGGAACAGTAAAAATAGACTGGCATAGTGAATGGATTTGGCAATGGTTTACCATGGGATGTAAGAAAGCCGGTTTGAATGTTCACATATATTTTGTCCTGATTGAAGCTGGTTATATACTGTCTGCTTGGATAGCGGTAAAAAAATTCTTGCCGAATCATCCTATGTTGGGGATGCTGTTCGTCTGGTCTTCTTTGATGTTTTTTACATTTGGAACCAATGGGTTACGTAATGGACTGGCTTGTCATCTGATCTTATTGGCTATGGCTTTTTTGTTTGATGACAAATATATTACTGGAAGTCTTTTATGCTTAATAGCTTTAGGCATTCACCGTAGCGTTATGCTGCCTATTGTTGCCATAGTGGTTGGTCTGTTTTTGATTAAAGATGTAAAAATCTCAATAGGATTCTGGTTCCTTTCGATATTAGTCTCTTTGATTGCGGGTGATACGGTTACTTCGTTTTTCGCTTCTTTGGGCTTCGATGACCGGTTGTCCAGCTATACAAGTTCTAATGCGGATATGTCACAATTCTCGTCTACGGGTTTCCGCTGGGATTTCCTGCTGTATAGTGCTATGCCGGTTTGTATGGCGTGGTATGTATGTGTAAAGCGGCAGATTCAAGACAACTGGTACAACGCTTTATGTGTTACCTATTGTTTATGCAATGCTTTCTGGATTATTGTTATACGTTCGTCATTTAGCAATCGTTTCGCTTATTTATCGTGGTTTCTATATCCGCTCATGATTGCATATCCACTTGTAAATCTTCCGGTATGGAAAGATCAGGATCAAAAAATTGGTTTGATACTATTGTCATATTGTGGTTTTACATTGTTTATGCAGTTTATTTATTGGTAATAATAGAAGTATTCATTTTTTAAATTATAGACTATGTATATGAACTTAAAAAGAATGGCAAACTATTTCTTTTTAATGATCTGCTTGTTTTTGTCGCTTTCTGTAACGGCACAGACACAGACCAAACCACTTTGGGTTCAAAAAGGAGAAAAGTCTTTAGAAAAAAAGCCTACAAACGAAAGCTATTATTTTAAAATTTTCAACACTTATGGAATGGATGTCAACCTTTTAGAGAAACAACGTTTCCAACCTCTTTTAGAACATATCCGTGACCGTTATCAGGCAGATCCGGCCCAAATAAAACTGGATAGTTTGTACTTAAGTAATGATTCATCAAAAATGACTTATCGCATTACATTTACCGATTCGGTAGGTAACGCTGTAGTATATGCCGAAAAAGTAGATGAGTATCGTGCTTTTGAGGATTATGTGGATAATACCTACCAATTTGAGTATTACCAGTTGTATGCCATATCCAAACGCGATTCTGTTCCTGTATTCGATGAATTTACGCTTTCAAGAACATACAATTATAAAGCCGTATGTCTTTCTTTAATTCCGGGACTTGGACAAATCTATAAAGGGCAGAAAATAAAGGGATATGCTATTTTAGGAATGGAAGCAACCTTGGTCGTTTCTGCTGTCGCGTTTCATTTTAAGAAACATTATTGCGATAAACAAATCAGTGAACAACCACAATTTGCAGATAGCTGGAGGAGTAAATCTTTAGGATGGAGGCAAATGCGTAACTTATGCTTTGGAGTTGCTGGCTGTCTTTATGTTTATAATCTGATTGATGCGGCACTTAGTAAAGGTAGTAGGCATGTTGTCGTGAAGAAGCCCAAACTGCAAGTTTTGCCTTCTGCCTCACCAGAGGGAGCTGGCATGACTTTATCATTCAACTTCTGATTCAATATGGCTGATATAAAAATACATCTGTGTCTTGCTCACATGAGTGGTCTGGAGCAGCATTATATTCGCTCAGCTATTGAAAGCAACTGGGTAGCTCCGTTAGGTCCTAATGTAGAAAAATTTGAAAAAGAGCTGGAGACTTTTGTTGGATACGATAAACATGTTACGGCAGTTTCATCAGGTACTGCAGCTCTCCATCTTGCTCTGATCTTATCTGGGGTAGGCAGGGGAGATGAAGTCATTTGTCAGAGTTTTACTTTTATAGCATCAGCTAATCCTATTTTATATCAGGGAGCAACTCCAGTCTTTGTAGACAGCGAAACTGATACCTGGAATATGTCTCCTCTGCTTTTGAAAAAGGCTATTGAAGAACGACTTCGGATAACGGGAAAGTTACCTAAAGCCATTGTAGTTGTTCACTTGTATGGAATGCCTGTCCGGATGGATGAAATCATGGATATAGCAGATTATTACGCTATTCCCGTTATTGAAGATGCTGCAGAAGCTATGGGATCTACCTACAAAAGCCGTCCTTGTGGCACCTTTGGGAAATATGGTATTTTCAGTTTCAATGGAAATAAGATGATTACTACCAGTGGTGGAGGAGCGTTAATCTGTCCCAGTGAAGAGATGAGCCGTAAAGCTTTATTTTATGCTACTCAGGCTCGTGAACCCTTTCCGTACTATCAGCATGAATGCGTAGGATATAATTATCGCATGAGTAATATTTGTGCAGGGATCGGGTGTGGACAAATGAGTATACTTCACGAACACATTGCTCATCATAGATATCTGGCAGCCTGCTATCAGTCCTTGCTGAGAGATGTACCAGGCATTTCTGTGCATACCAATCCTGATGCTGATATTTCAAGCAATTATTGGTTGAGTACAATTTTGATTGATCCTGTCATTACGGGTACGAACTATGAACAAATCAGGAAGCATTTAGCGGAAAAAGGTATTGAAAGCCGCCCATTATGGAAACCTTTGCACTTACAGCCGCTTTTCAGGGAAACACCTCGTTATGTCAATGGAGTTAGTGAGAAGTTTTTTGCTGAAGGCTTATGTTTACCGAGTGGTCCGTATGTACAGGAGAAAGATGTACTATGGATAACTAATGAAATTAAGAAATGTATAAGAAAATAACAGATTGGTTTTTGTTTCGTAAAACCTTTCCTTATTGGTGTGTATTCTTAACGGATTGTTTGATTGTTCTGTTTTCGGGTATAATGGCTTATGCCATAAACCATGGCTTGTCTGTTTGTGTACAGAACTTGAGAACATTATTATACACATTACTGATTTATGAAGTTTGTTTTATAGTAGGTTTCCGCATATTTCATACTTATAGTGGCATTATACGGAAATCATCTTTTATAGATTTGCTCCATTCCGTATGTTCTTTGTTGATCGGTCTGGTTATCATTATGTGTTTACGTATATTTCTACATACCGATCTCATATTCCTGACCATCCGTTTCCGAGACTTGTTGCTTCAGGTGATACTGGCCACTATTGGTATGTGCGGATTACGTACGATAGCAAAAGTCTTTTATGATTACTATTTAAAGCGTCGTGTAACGTCGGGGAATGCCTATGGCTGGGATGATAGTGCATTATTCGAATGGGAGATGAAAGCCTTGTTACCTCGTGATCCCATTACCATAGACATGAATGCGATCAATCAAAAATTGAATGGAAAACGAATCTTAGTTACGGGAGCAGCTGGTAGTATTGGCAGTGAACTGGTAAAATTGCTTGCTGACTGTTCACCTGAAGAACTTATATTAGTTGATCAGGCAGAATCTCCATTACATGAGGTATTATTGGCGATGACTTATAACTGTCCAAGTTTAAAGTGCCATACTATTGTTACTAATATATGTCATAGCCACCGTATGGAACATATTTTTAAAGAATACAGACCTCAAATAATTTTTCATGCGGCAGCTTATAAACATGTTCCCATGATGGAGGACAATCCTGTTGAAAGTATATTAAATAACGTGGATGGCACCCGTAAATTAGCAGATTTAGCCGTAAAATACGGAGTGAATGAATTCGTGATGATCAGTACAGACAAAGCTGTCCGGCCAACAAGTGTGATGGGGTGTTCCAAACGTATTTGTGAAATCTATTGTCAGAGTTTGGCTAAATTCAATAAAAATAATTGCAAGTTTATTACCACTCGTTTTGGAAACGTGTTAGGCTCTAATGGCTCTGTTATTCAGGTATTTCGTAAACAGATACGTTGTGGCGGACCTGTTACAGTTACTCATCCAGATGTAGTGCGATATTTTATGTTGATACCCGAAGCTTGTCGGCTGGTATTGGAAGCTTGCCGTATGGGTAAAGGAGGGGAAATATTTGTATTTGATATGGGATATCCAGTACGTATTTCCGATTTGGCACGTCAGATGATAAAGTTAAGTGGTAATAGAAATATTCAGATTAAATACACAGGATTACGTCCGGGAGAGAAACTTTATGAAGATCTGTTGAGTGACAAGGAAAATATGATGTCGACTTCACATGGAAAAATCAAAATAGCCCAAGCTCAGGAGTACGATTTTGATACTATAAGCAAGAAGATTGATCAGTTAATAGAAACGGCAAAAACGTACGATGTACAAAAAATCATTATGTTGATGGAGCAAATTGTTCCTGAGTATAAGCATGCAATTTATAAGAAAAACAATTAAAAATATATGACTATGAAGCTGATAGATGTAGTACGTAAGGCAGCTGCGTCTCTCTTAGTTTGGGGAGTAGCATCTTTTAATTATGCAGTCTTTGCACAAGAGGACAAATACAAGGATTACAGGGAAGTGTATCGTGATACGACCGATTACGTAGCTCCAACAGAATTAGGAATTAAAAAAGATACAATTGTAGATCCTTTACGTGTTGTTACTAATAAATTTGGTAAGAACTGGTTCATATTTGCTACAGGTGGTTTGCATACTTACCGGGGAGATTATTCAACTATGGGAAAGTTTTCTGGAACGCTTTCTCCCGACTGGAGTATAGGTATCGGTAAATGGTTCACTCCTGGAATTGGTTTAAAAGTAGAGTTTATCCGTTCAAATTCTCGTGGATATACTGGGTATACCACCGGACATTATGGATATGGCGATGTTCTGTATAAAGAAGATGGTACTCCTTACCGGAAAATGAAGACAGGTTGGTGGGATATTAGTGGAAGTGCCGTTTTAAATCTATCTCGTTTATTTATGGGATATGAAGGATATAATAGTCCCAGACTGATGAATCAATTTATGGCTAATGTAGGTATTGGTGGAGTTCATCACCTGGGATATGAACATAGTCATGGGTCTGATAATGAGTGGAGTGGACATGTAGAACTGCAATACAGCCGTTTCTTTAATCGTAAAAAACGATTCTCGTTGGATATAAAGGCTCGTGGTATTTTTTATCAGACAAATTTTGATTTGGAATATGGTCAAGCTGATCATGCAGCCAATAAATGGGATTGTAATTTGGGCATAGATGTCGGGTTTACTTACTATTTGGGTAAACAGCGTTCCAATGGTTGGGGACGTGCAACAACGCAGTTATACAAACGTGATTATAGAGAACGTAAAATCTTAGTTGTACGTGAAAAAGAGAATCCGGTGAAATATGGAACAATTACTTTCTATGTCTTTTATCCAAATAACTACTCCGGAAGAAATGATGCGCCGCAGGTACAAAGTTCAGTAGTCAATGCTTTGGATTATTTGGCAGGCGGTATCTTCACTCAAAAACAATATGTAAACAGTGATGCCGTAACTTCATGTATCGAAAAAGGTACATCCATGAACTCTTTGGCTATTCAGGATTTGCCAACTGAAACGGCAGATAGAGATTTTGAAATTAATTTTGTTCCTCGTGGTTATGAAATGTTGAAAGACCAGCCTCTGTCATATAGTTTGGAAGCAAGTGCAATGACCGATTTTTATAAGAAGGCAGGATATTATTATGCCCCAATATACGACGGTTTACATACTTGGAAATATCGTATCGATAACGAAACGCTCAAGCAGCAATTATTGAGTTATGATAATTATACAGAAACAACTTCTTATGGTTTGAATTCTCATGACGGTTTGGATATCATTCGTCAGCATATGGATATTGATAGCAATGAAGAACTAGTAAGTTTTGCTGATGTATATGCTGTTATGAATTCAGACAAAGGTTATATTTCGCAATTTACAAATGCGGAAAGTGTATCGCATATCCAAAATGTATTTAAAGATGGTGTAATCACTATGATTCAGGTAGAAGGCTTGGCTACCAGTCAGGATAACTATACAGGTGCTAATGCAGAACAGGTTGGTATAGAACGTAATACGGCTCTTTCTCAAAACAGAGCACAAACTGTTATTTCATGGTTGAAGACCAACGAACACATGAAAGAGGTCGCTTCACAGATTTACCTGGTTGGTCACATGAATGGAATACGTACGGTAAATGATAAGAGTACTCGTGGTTTGAATGCTAAATTGAACAGATGCGTTAAAGTTCGTATTCATTATATGATAAGATAAGGATTACAGGTATCCTGTAATTGATTATTTATACAGATGCCTGTGGAAAGAATTGCCATAGGCATTTGTTTTTAATACATGATTACTTGTGGCATAACTCTACGATTTAGAGGCCATGATTGTTTGGCTTATAAATAATTTGTGCCGTTTATAGTAATTGTTTCACCCAGATTCCTTGGCTTGTTTGCCTGCCATGTTGATTGATCCTTTTATAAAGTAATGCTTTTGATTAAGCCATGAAAAGATATTAGGAGCTGCCCTATTGACTTTTTACGTATTTACTTTTATTATAATCATTTTCGTCGTAATGAACGAATCAAGAACTCAAAAAACATTTTTGAATGCACGAGTCAACTTTATTTTCTATTTTTTGACACTACTCATCTCTTTTCTATCACGAAAGATATTTCTTAGTAATTTAGGAGATGATTTTATCGGATTAACAGGTACTTTAGGAAGTATACTAGGATTCTTAAATTTAGCAGAATTGGGAATTTCAACATCTATTGCCGTTCTTCTTTACAAACCCATTTTCGATAAAAATAGACAACAGATTAATGAAATCATATCCATATTTGGCTACACATACAATATTATAGGAAAAATCATATTATTAATTGGAATAATTATTTCCTTTTTTTTACGAATCATATTTGAAAAGACAACTCTTCCTCTTAGTATAATCTATTTTGCATATTATGCATTCTTAACATCAACTTTACTAAGCTACTTCATTAACTACAGACAAATTCTGCTTGGAGCAGACCAGAGAAATTATGTAGTTACAGCTTATTACCAAACATCATTAATTATTAAAAATTTGATCCAATTAATAGTATGCTATTATACTCATAATTATTATTTATGGATCACAATTGAACTTGTATTTAGTTTCTTTTATAGCTATTTATTAAACAGAAAAATAAATCAAGTTTATCCATGGTTAAAAGCTGAATTAAAATTAGGGAAAGCCTTATTCAAAAAATATCCTGAAATTATAACTAAAACGAAACAAGTCTTTGTACAAAGAGTAGCAGCTACTATCTTAAGTCAAACAACAGCACCTCTAATTTATGCTTATTCGACATTACAAAATGTAGCTTTATACAGCAACTACTTAATGTTAATAGATCGAGGTGCAAATTTAATTAATATAACTTTAAGCGGTTCAAATGCAGGAGTGGGCAATCTAATAGCAGAAGGTAATAAACAACGTATACTTTCTGTTTTTTGGGAATTACGAGCATTTCGTTATTGGGGAGCTTTCATTCTAGTTTTCTCATTTTATTATTTTATAGAACCATTTATTAAATTATGGTTAGGCACAGAATATATCATGAACCGTTTTATATTAACAATTATGTTAATTAATGTATTTATTGGTCAAACCCGTATTGTTGTAATGAGTTTTCTAAACGGATATGGACTTTTTAAAGATACTTGGTCACCCATTACTGAAGCTATTCTAAATATAGGTACAGCAATAATACTAGGAAGCTATATGGGTATAGAGGGAGTATTATTGGGAGCTACAGTCAGTTTATTTTTTATGATATGTTTATGGAAGCCCTATTTCTTATACAAAGAAGGTTTTCAAATACCAATTAAAAATTATTGGGTGAATACTTCCATTTATTTCCTAGTTTCTATAAGTATTTGGGTTCTATTAGATCGTTTATTAATTCCATACTTTAATATTAATCACATATCTTCATTTACCAATCTCATATTAATCATATTTATATTAGTCCCTATATATACCATTTTTACATGGGTAGGTTATTATTTTTTATCACAAGGAATGAAAGACTTTAGTATAAGATTGTTACATATAATCAAGGCCAAAAGAGGACAGTTATGAAAAAAATATTTTTCTTACTTGATTCCATGAATGTAGGGGGAGTTGAAAAAGCCTTTTTAAGTATGCTTCCTTACATTCCTACTGACAAATATGAAATTCATTTAGGACTTCTTAATATGAGAGGAGGATTTTTAGATGATATTCCTTCAGATGTAATTATTCATCATATCACTTGTTATAGTAAATATAAAGACATAATCAATAACCCACCCTTACAAGTGATTTTCCATACATTAAAAAGAGGGCACATCATAAATGCCATCATACAAACCTTTTTATATATTCATTTTAAGTTAACTCAAAATAGATACCTACTTTACAAATATCTATTACGTAAAGAGCCTACATTTCCCATAATATTTGACCTGGCAATAGCTTATGCCGGTCCATTTCAAGCCATTGATTATTATGTCACAAAAAAAGTTAAAGCACAGAAAAAATGTGGATGGATTCACTTTGACATTGAAAAATTTGGAATCGATAAAGGCATGACCAATATTTTATATCCTGAATATGATAAAATATTTATTGTTTCCCAAACAGCTAAAAATAAGCTTGACCAAACCTTTCCTAAGCTAAAAAATAAAACAGAGGTCTTTTATAATATTGTTTCTCCTGAACAGATTCATCAATTTGCTAATGTAGCTCCTACGTTTAAGGACTCATTTACAGGAAAACGAATCCTTACCGTAGGTAGAATTACCTCCGAAAAAGGTCATGATATTGCAATTAAAGCCTTAAAAATATTAATTGATAAGGGATATAACGTAAAATGGTATTTTGTTGGCGATGGTAAAAACAGACAAAATTGTGAATTATTATCTCGAAAATTGAAAATTGAAAACCATGTAGTATTTTTAGGAGTTGAGAAAAATCCTTACGGATATATGAAAGATTGTGATATTTATGTACAACCATCTCGTCATGAAGGTTATTGCATTACATTAGCAGAAGCAAGAATATTCACTTCTCCAATAGTAGCTACCAATTTTGTTGGAGCAAAAGAACAATTAGCCAATAGAGCTAACGGCATTGTTACAGGATTCTCAGAAGAAGATATTGCAACAGGTATCATACAAGCATTAACAATGAATAGAGATATGACTGTATTACAAATGCAGTCTACAGATATTGATAAATTATTAGCCTTATTAGATGGATATAATAGTAACAATTATAATTCCCGTATATAACATTTTATCATTTCTTGATAAATGTCTTGACAGTGTATGTAAACAAACTTATAAAGAACTAGAAATCATTTTAGTCGATGATGGATCCACAGACGGTTCTGCCATTACATGTGATCAATGGGCTTCTACAGATAATAGAATAAAAGTATATCACAAAAAGAATGGAGGTTTATCTGATGCACGAAATTATGGACTGTCAAAAGCTACAGGTTCTTATATAATATACCTAGACGGAGATGATTGGATTGCTGCAAATGCTGTAGAAAAATTGATACATACAGCTCAAGAATATCATGCAGATTTTATACAAGCAAGCTATTATTATGCATATGAGAATTATCTTTTAGTATATAACGAACCAACTAATATAATAGAATATAACAAAGAAAATGCCCTAAAAGAACTCATTTCAAATGGAAGAATAAAGAATTTCGCATGGGGTAGCCTTATCAAAAGAGAATTGGCATTACAAGTCCCCTTTGTAAAAGGTAGATATTTCGAAGATTCTTTCTGGAAATATCAAATAATGGAATTATCGAATAAATTCGTTTATGTAGCTACTCCACTTTTCTATTATCGACAAAGATCTGAAAGTATATCCGGAAATTTTACAATAAAAAATATTAATCTATTAATAGGAACAGAGAATCGTTTACAATTCATACAAAAGAACTATCCTCAACTATTTAATTTAGCATTAAATAAATACTGGAACTTAACTTTTAATTATATGCTTATGGCTCAACAGTCCTATGATGTAAATATTAAAGAAACTTACATAAGTTATTTCGCAAATATCAATTTAAAATACAAAGAACACTTAAATAAGCACCTGAAATTGATGTATATATTATATAGGAGATACTATCCTTTATTTTACATCATAACTCTTATAGGAAGAGGAATAAACAAAGTAAAGAAGGGGCATTATCTTAAATATTCTTATTCTTAATTTTATGAAAGATTTATTTTATCAACTTATTATAATTCTTTTTTCTTTCCTACCTATAAAGAAAAATAAGATTCTATTTTTCAGTTATTACGGAAACCAATATGGGTGTAATCCTAAATATATCAGCCAATATTTGGTGCAAAATAACTTAGGTTATAAGATAATATGGGCCTTTACAAAACCTGAAAAATATAATGTGCCTGGTATTTTAAAAGTCAAATATTATTCTTTCCATTTTTTTTATGAATTGTGTACCTCAAAAGTTATTATAACGAATTATCGAATGATCACTTTATTTAAAAAACGTAAGAATCAACTGTATATCCAAACATGGCATAGTTCCTTACGTTTAAAAACCATTGAAAAAGATGCACTATCCAGTCTTACGCCACATTATATTCAAATGGCTCAACAAGATTCCCAATATATTGATTGTTTAATTTCAGGATGTAAATTTAGTACAGATATCTTCAAATCATCATTTTGGTATAATGGATTAATATTGGAGTGCGGAACTCCCCGAAACGATTTGTTTTTTTCAAAAGAATTAAATCTGAAAACAAAAATAACAGACAAATACAATATTCCTCAAGATGATAAACTAGTTCTATATGCCCCCACCTTCAGGCAAAGCTACAATTTAGAATACTATAATATAGACTATATAAATCTAAAGGAAGTACTTCATGATCGGTTTAGACATGAATGGACTATTTTAGTTAGATTACATCCACATTTAAGACAATATTCCCAACAGTTATTACATGGGAAACAAACTATTGATGTAACTAGTTATGACGATATACAAGAATTATTAGCTGCTTCTGATATTTTAATAAGTGATTATTCGTCACTCATATTTGATTTTGCTTTAACAAAAAGACCATGCTTTCTGTATGTTCCAGATTTAAATGAATATATTCAAAAAGAAAGAGATTTATATTTTGATATTAATCAATTACCTTTTATTAAATCATCATCAAACAATGATTTGCTATCAGCAATATCAACTTTTAATGAAAAAAAATATTTATCAGAATTGACAGTATTTAATAATAGTATAGGAAGCTACGAAAATGGAGATGCTTGTAAAAAAATAGCAGAATATATAAATCAAAGGTGTGCTAATGATACACTATCACTATGGAAAAGAAAAGAATTATAGGATATACTACTGGAGTATTTGATATGTTCCACATTGGTCATCTTAACATCTTAAAAAGAGCTAAAGAACAATGTGATTATCTTATTGTTGGAGTTTCAACAGATGAATTATGTAAAAGTTACAAAAAGAAGGAACCAATTATTCCCTATGAAGAGCGAAAAGCTATTATAGAGGCTATTAAATATGTAGATGAGGTTATTCCGCAAATAGACAGAAACAAATTTGCCGCATGGCAAAGAATTGGATTTGATATCATGTTTGTAGGAGATGATTGGAAAAATTCACCATTATTTACAGAGTTAGAAAAGAAATTTAAGGATGTAGGTGTAAAAATTGTATTTTTCCCATACACTAAAACAACCTCTTCCACAATTCTAAGAGAAAAACTTGATAAGATAAAATGAAAAAAAGAATTTTATTCGTAATAGATTCATTAATATGTGCCGGGGCCGAAAAAAGTCTAATTACATTATTATCATTAATTGATTATTCCAGATATGATGTCGATTTACAACTATTCAAGTATGGAGGAGAATTTGAAAAATATCTCAATAAAAATGTAAATTTATTACCTCCGTTTCAATATACAACTTTTATTGAGAAATCACTCTCTAAACAACTCTTCAGCCTCATACATATTAAAAATATCAAAATGTTTTTGATGCGTATATTATATTCCACTTTATTAAGGGTAAATCATCAATTAAATAACGCCATGATTGCCAGAATATATTGGCAAACCATAGGAAATTGTATTGAAAAAAGTCCCATATCGTACGATTATGCCATTGCTTACGCTCAAGGTGTCCCAACATTTTATGTAATAGATAAAGTTCATGCAAAAAAAAAATTAGGATGGGTAAATGCTATTTATAAACTTAATGGTAAAGAAAAAGAGTTTCAATTAAACTATTATTATAAATTATATAAAATAATAACAGTATCCGATTCCGTATTGAATGTTTTTAGTGAAGTATTCCCTACATTAAAGAAAAATATGACTACAATATGGGATATTACCGACTATAACTTTATTCTTTACATGTCTCAAGAAGGGATAAGCTATACTGACAATTATATAGGCAAAAGAATTTTAACTGTAGGTAGATTGAATAAATACCATAAAGGATATGATATAGCTTTAAAAGTATGTAAAATATTAAAAGAAAAAGGACTAGATTTTAGATGGTATGCTATCGGCAAAGGCCCATACAGAGAGGAGATGGAAAGGTATATAAAGGAGAATGGATTAGAAAAACATTTCATTCTTCTCGGTACAACTCCTAATCCTTATCCTTTTTTTAAAGATGCATATCTCTATGTCCAAACTTCTCGCCATGAAGGTTTTGGTCTTACCATAGCCGAAGCACGATTATTAAATATTCCTGTAGTGACTACTGAATTTGATGCTGTATATAATCAAATGATTCAAGGGAAAAATGGAATAGTTACTAAACAAGACCCTCAAATGGTAGCGGAAGCTATTGAAAAGCTTTTAAATGATTCTAACTTATACCAATCCATTAAAAAATTTCTAGAAAAAGAGAAAAAAGGTAATACAGAAGAAATCAATAAGTTTTATGACCTAATAGGCTAGATTAAAGAATTAGAAAATATCGTCAAAAAGCTTTTAAAGCTAAAAATGTTTTTTTCGCTCACCAAACAGTAGAATAAACATTGAACCAATGAACAATCAACATATTGTATATTTAGATATAATCCGAGTAATAGCATGTATAATGGTAATAATTATGCATGCACCTATTCCTGGTGCAGACGCAGAAGGTCATGGGCCTTTTCTTGTCTTGATTAGTTACTTAACAGTTCCTTGTGTCCCATTATTTTTTATGGTTAGTGGATCATTGCTATTACCATGCAGAAAAGAAGTGACAGCAATAGATTATTTAAAAAAGCGTATAGGGAAAGTAGCAGGTCCAACAATTGTTTTTTCTTTTCTTTATATGATTATTAATAATTCGAGAAATTGGCCCATATCCATTTTATCTATACCCTTTAGTGCACAAGGACATGGAATACTTTGGTTTATGTACACACTTATAGGTCTTTACCTGCTCGTACCAATTATCTCGCCTTGGATAAGACAAGCCTCTAAAAGAGAATTAGAAATATACTTGCTATTGTGGATGGTTACACAATGCTATCCTTACCTATCTTTATTCTTAGAAGTAAATTCTTCTAATGCGGGGATATTATATTATTTCACTGGATATGCTGGCTATTTTTTACTAGGATATTATCTCAATCGTTATCCGGTTTCTCTTAAATGGTTATTGCCATTAGCCATATTAATGTTGCCATTACCTCTACTAAACAAAGTATTTAGTTGGGACTTGGATTTCTATTCTGTATTTTGGTATTTATCAGCACCAGTTACTATAATGACAGCTGCTTGGTTTGTTGGGCTAAAAAGACTGTGTGAAACATTTGCATTGAACCTGAGACTTTCAACAATTTCAGGTCTTTCATTTGGAATCTATCTTATTCACATATTCATTATGCGTACCTTGCTATGGAATTGGAATGTGATCACAGAAATATCCAATTATTATCTACAAACAGCTGTAGTAGCCTTATTTACTTTTATAGGTAGTTATGTCGTTTGCAAAATAATTTCGTACTTACCTTATTCACAATATGTAATAGGCTATACAGAAAGAAATAAAACTATTAAGCATTAAAATAGGCGTTCAATCATATATAATAAACGCATGAAAAAACGTATTTTCATAACCATACACTACTTAGAAATTGGAGGGGCGGAAACAAGCCTGATAGGACTGCTCAACGCAATTGATCCAGAGCTGTACGATGTGGACTTGTTTTTATACAGTCACCGGGGAGAACTGTTGAAACAGGTGCCAGATACGGTACACTTATTACCGGAAATCAAGAAGTATGATGTCATAGAAAAACCGATAAAGGAAGCAATACAGAAAGGATTCTCTGATATTGCACTGGCCAGATTATGGGCTAAATATCAGTTTGCCCGGTATGCGAAGAAAAACCACTTGAAAGAAGGTTCGGCTATCTTGCAATATGTATTCGATGCAGTGACACCGCTGTTGCCGGACATCAATCCGAATACGGAATATGATCTGGCCATCAGCTTCCTGACTCCTCACAACATTGTACTGAATAAGGTAAAGGCGAAGAAAAAACTGGCATGGATTCATACGGATTACACTAAAATCAGTGTGAATGTAGAAAAGGAGATAAAGGTATGGAGTCAGTTCGACCATATTGTTTCCATATCTGAAGATGTGACACGTTCGTTCCTGAGTGTATTCCCAACTTTGGTCGGAAAAATCATCGAGATAGCCAATATTCTTTCCCCGCGGACAGTCAGGGAAAAGGCACTAGTAAGTAATCTTGGCGTTCCAATTCAAATTAGAGGAATAAATTTGCTTTCGGTAGGAAGATTTTCGTTGCAAAAAAATTTCGACAATGTACCCGATATATGCCGACGGATATTGCAGGAAGGATGTGAGGTATACTGGTATATCGTAGGCTATGGCGGGGATGAACAACTAATAAAGGAAAAGATAAAAGAGGCAGGAATGGAAGAACACGTTATTCTTTTGGGAAAACAGGAAAATCCTTATCCCTTTATCAAGGAATGTGATATTTATATACAGCCTTCTCGGTTCGAAGGAAATGCCGTTACCGTACGCGAGGCCCAGATACTATACAAACCGGTTATCGTGACTAACTATCCCACGGCGCACAGCCAGATTAAACAAGGTGTCGACGGAATCATTGTTCCGCAAGACAATGCCGGCTGCGCCCATGAAATAGCTCAATTCATCAAGAATAAAGAACTTCAACAAAAGATAGTCGATTATTTGAAGGAACACGACTACGGAAACGAAAAGGAGGTGCAAAAACTCTACAGTTTAATGAATTAATTACCTTTTTTTACCCTTCACGCCCTTCACCGAGCCGGACTACCCGATAGCGGTTGCCCTCACGGGTATGCAGTCGCTCCACGCCAGAAGCGACCAAGGCGCTGCCGAACTGGGAGAGATTGATGTTACGCATCAGTCCCCGGTGATGTTCTCGGAGTACTTCGAGGATATCGGCAAGGGAAAGCATTTCACCAGCCTCATTGGACAGTGCCGCCCGAAAATGACTGCGGAAGATTTCTTCTTCGGGCATGATCCGGTAAAAATCCAAATTGTGGCGCTGTATCTCGGCTTCTTCTTCGGAAGTGAACCAGTAACGTTCACCGGTAAGTAGTTCATGGCGAAGCTGGGCATAAAGCTGGTCGTGATTGATATGCGTACAGTCGATCCTGCCTTCTACTTCTACACAGATGAAACGGCGGCTGCCGGTAGGATCTGTCAACAGGTCTTTGCGGTTGGAGGTACCGATAAAGGAAGCGATGCGGGGCAATAGACGGTAATTTTTCTTATAGGCTTTGCGCAGATTAAGTGCCGGCATTTGCATCAGGTTTTTCAACTGCGCCATTTTCCGTACCGACAACCGATCGAACTCATCGAGATTGATCAATCCCATAAGGGCCAACTTCATTTCGGTAGTATGTCCTTCCGACAGATCGAGCTGGTCGGTATAATAAGCCTGTAAAGGAGCCGGAACAAGCGACTTGCAGAACGTAGACTTGTGCCAGCCCTGTTCGGCACTGACCAGCAGGGGAGTGGTACTATTGGCATGGATACCTTGGTTCAGTCCCATCCACTGAGCCGTAAGTGCCAGCATCCACCGATGAAAACAGTCCCTCCAGTAGGAAGTAGACGATACACGCCTTGCCAGGTCGGTCATCCGGTCGGTACCATCCCATTTCGGCAGGCTTTCCAAGTATAGTCGAAACGGATGATAAGCCTCGATATACGTAGAACGGACATAGCGCTTTACATCACGGTCGCGGCAACACAGACCGGCATTGAATGCCTCGATGCATATCGTATTCATTTCGCGGTCGTCCAATAACGCAAACTCTGTTGTCGGAGTCTGGACAGAACGGAATTCCGTCATCTCTGTCAGCAGATTGAAACGGAACTGGTAATGCTCGTTCAGAAAACGGCTCAACTCATCGGGTTTGTAACGTCTGGCCCGTGTAACAAAAGGTTCTACTACGCGGAGAGATGCCACCGGCATCTCGACTGACTGATCCTCAGCGAAACGCTGACGGAGCTTACAGAAAATGTTTTTAAGGAATTTTTTCATACAGCTTTTATTTATAACTTTGGCAAATATAACGTACACGATGACCTGCTGCAACAGCTTCAGCGACCGTTGGGCAATATCTCGCGACAAGCCGTTTCAAGGCTTTCAATAGCCTTAAATACCTCGGAGATCAAGGGGAAACGTGTAGACGTTGGAACCATTACACAAAGGTGAACCAATCGCCCCACCCAGGTGAAACGAACGTTTCACAAGAGTCAGGCAAACGATTCACCCGAGTGAAACGATACCCATAAAACGACGTGAAACATGCCTATTCTGTTTGACTTTTATGCTTCTCCCTCCGATCCGGAGAAGGAGGAAAAAGAGAAATACCATGCACGGGTGGTCAGAAGCCATACCGTGGATATAAATGATATAGTGAATAACATCAGCAAACGCTGTACACTCTCGAAAGGAGATATACGGGCTGTACTGGATGAGTTAGGAGATGAGCTGGTATACAACCTGTGTGAAGGCGACCGTGTGTACCTTCCGGGAATAGGTTATTTCTACCTGTCACTCTCAGCTCCCAAAGATGCCGATCCCAAGACCACCCGTTCACAGAGCATCGGAATAAAGGCGGTAGAGTTCAGGGCAGACAGCATCTTGAAGAACAGCCTGGAGAACCGTGCCCGGTTTGAACGAAGCGACGTCAAAGTACATTCCTCCAGACTGGACATCTACGAAATAGACGCATTACTGGTGGACTACTTTTACGAGAACGATTTTTTGACAAGAACCAAGTTTGAAAGGCTTTGTGGTTTTACAAAAACAACTGCCCAACGGCATTTACAGAGATTGCTGGATGAAGGAAGGCTGGTAAATGTCAACACACTTCACAATCCGATATACAAGCCCGCCAAAGGCTTCTACGGGAACGTGTGAAGGGCGTGAAGGGCAAAAAAGCATGATTTTTTTATTTATGATACCTAAAATAATACATTATTGCTGGTTTGGGGGGAAAGAAAAACCAAAGTCGGCACAGAAATGCATCAGAAGCTGGAGGAAATTTTTCCCGGATTATGAAATCAAAGAATGGAATGAAAGCAATTTCGATGTAAATATGACTCCATATACAAAGGCTGCTTACGAAGCAAAGAAATACGCTTTCGTAAGCGACTTCGCCAGATTCTGGGTTCTGTACCATTATGGAGGAGTCTATTTCGATACGGATGTAGAAGTAATCCGCAACATGGACGATTTGTTGGCAAACGGTAATTTTATGGGTTGCGAAGTAGACAATATTGAAAATTATTCCGTCGCTCCGGGTTTAGGACTGGCAGTGGAGCCTCAGCACAGCTTATATAAAGAAATAATCGAGGAATATCAGAAATTACCCTTCTACATTGAAGAAAATAAAATAAATCCATTTGCAGTTGTCCGATTAACTACCCAATTATTACTAAATCACGGATTGATCAAACAACCAGGTATCCAGCATATTGAAGCTATTACCATTTATCCACCGGATTACTTTAATCCCTGGGATGATGCCTTAGGCAAATTGAACAAGACTTCCAATACAAGAAGTATCCACTGGTACTCCAAAACATGGATGAAACCGGAGCATCCTCTTACTGTCTTTTTGAAACGATGGATAAGGAGAATATTTGGAAGAGAGATTTTTATAAAGCTCAGAAATAGAAAAGTAAGCAAATGAAAACACTCACCATCTTTACTCCTGCATACAACCGAGCTCATACATTAAGCAGAACGTACGAAAGTTTGCTACGTCAGACTTGTGACGACTTTGAATGGCTGATTGTGGATGACGGTTCCAAAGATTCAACGAAGGCACTGGTGGAAGGATGGATACAAGAAGGTAAAATCAATATCCGGTACATTTACCAGCAGAATCAGGGAATGCATGGTGCTCACAACACCGCTTACCGGAATATCGATACCGAACTGAATACCTGCATCGATTCTGATGACTATATGCCCGATGATGCAGTGGAAACGATTGTCAATTTCTGGAAAGCTCATGGTTCTGATAAGTATGCAGGCATCATCGGCCTAGATTGTACTGAAGGAGGAAACATCATCGGGACTTCTTTCCCGGAAGGAATGACCGAAACCACCCTCAACGGCTTCTATGCCAAGGGAGGAAAGGGAGATAAAAAATTAGTATACCGAACCGATGTCATCAAGCAATATCCGGAATATCCGATTTTTGAAGGAGAAAAATATGTGAGCCTCGGCTACAAGTATCTACTCATTGATCAGGATTATACCCTGCTGACCTTGAATAAACCGCTTGTTGTGGTAGAATACCAGCAAGACGGATCCAGCATGAACATGTACCGACAGTACTGGAACAATCCCCAAGGATTTGCTTTTATCCGCAAAGTAGACATGAAGCTGTGTGGCAGCCTGAAACGAAAATTTGAATCGTGCATACACTATGTATCCAGTTCCATCCGGTCTAAGAATACACATTTCATTGCAGAATCTCCTTTGCCAGGTTTAACCATACTCGCCATTTTACCGGGAATAATTCTTTATTTTTTTCTTAAATATAAAAATTCCAAAAACCAATAATATGAAAATCGTATATTGTACAGATAGTATATGCTATCTTGGAGGTATTCAAAATATCACCATAACTAAAGCCAATGGCCTCGCACAAATAGGACACCAAGTATGGATTATAGTTACTGATAACAAATATTCTCCTCTCCATCCTGTTGATCCTAAGGTCCAAGTTATAAACTTGGATATAAACTATTTTGAAGATGATTGGAAATCTAAGTTTTATGTTATAAAAAGTATTCTTATCAAAAGGAAGAAACATAAAAAAGCAATTTTAAGAGTACTTAATGACATTAATCCAGATATAATAATATCTACAGGTACTTCTGAAAAGAATTTTTTACCCAATATAAGACTCAATTCCACCCCTATATTCATTAGAGAAATACACAATCAAAAAGGATACAGATTATTACATGCTAGAAATCCTTTTGAAAAAATAATGGCAATTATAGGAAATTGGTATGACTATTCTTGGAACATCAACAAATATGATCAGATAGTTGTTTTAACCAATGAAGATAAAGAATTAAATTGGAAAAATAATAGCAAAGTCAGTGTAATAAGTAATCCTGTTACTTTCGATACTAATATTAAAACAGCCCCTTTAATTAATAAAAAAATTATAACAGCAGGAAGACTTGTCCATCAGAAGAATTATAAATCCTTAATCAATGCTTGGAAATTTGTCAATCAGAAGCACCCTGATTGGCGATTAGAAATTTGGGGTGATGGAGTATTGAAAAATGAATTATCGAAACAAATAAATACTCTTGGATTAAATAATAAAGTATTACTCATGGGATATACCAATGATATTATATCACAGATGCTACAAGCATCCGGTTGTGTTTTATCCTCTTTATATGAAGGTATATCATTAGTTCTTATAGAAGCCATGTCTTGTGGTCTTCCTATTGTATCGTATGCTTGTCAATGTGGTCCCAAGGATTTAATTGAACACGGAAAAAACGGATTTTTATGTGAAGTTAACGATGAAAAAAAATTAGCGGAATATATTTGTTCAATCATAGCAGATGATAAGTTACGAATTAAAATGGGACAAGCAAGTAAACAGAAATCTGAAGAATTCAGTATTGAAAAAATAGCATCCCAATGGACCAATTTATTCCAGACATTGATAAATAACAAGAATAAATGAACGAACCCATCAGGATATTGAATCTCTTTACCATCATGAACCGGGGAGGAGCGGAAACCATGGTCATGAATTACTATCGTGCCATAGACAAAAGCAAGATACAATTCGACTTTATGGTACATCGCCAGGAACGGGGAGCCTATGACGATGAAATAGAAGCGATGGGAGGGAGAATATTCAGAATGTGTCCTATTTATCCACAGAACCTGTTTAAATATCAACAATTGTTGAAAATGTTCTTCGATAACCATCCGGAATATCGCATCCTTCATTCCCACATGTCCGAATTGGGTTATTTCGCCTTTAAAGAAGCAATTAGACACGGGGTACCAGTGCGAATTTGCCATGCACACAATATACCAGTCTTTAAAAATGAAACGACAAAAGAAAAAATAAAACGTATTCCTAGAGAAATATTAGCTCATCTAATACGTAATATTGCAACTGATTACTTTGCATGTAGCGAAGGAGCAGGAGAATGGTTATTTGGTAAGAAGAAAAGAATAATCATTATAAACAATGCTATTGATACAACAAAGTTCACATATAATGATAAAATAGCAGAGCAAATCAAAGATGAATTTAATTGGAAAAATAAATATATAATAGGTCACGTTGGAAGATTTTCTCCCCAAAAGAATCATACTTTTTTAATTGATATTTTTTACGCTATACAAAAAGAAATATCTAACAGCATTCTTGTTTTAGTAGGAGAAGGTGACTTAAAACCTCAAATAGAAAAAAAAGTATCAGATTTAAAAATAGAAAAAAAAGTATTTTTCTTAGGAGCTAGGAGTGATGTTTATCGATTCTATCAAGTATTTGATGCTTTTATTTTTCCATCATTGTATGAAGGATTTGGCAATGTTTTATTAGAAGCACAAGCTTGCGGAATCCAGTCATTCACTAGTAAAGATGTTGTTCCACAATATGCCAACATAACGCCACTACTTCACTATATACCACTATCTTATGATGCAGACCATTGGAAATCTATTATATTAACACACAAAGATTACCAAAGAAAAGATATGTCTAAAGACGTACAAGATAATGGATTTGACATTCATCAAAATGCAGAATGGCTGACGAATTTTTACCTAAACAAACTATTATGATGGAAAATCCTTTAGTTTCTATCATCGTACCGGTATACAATACAGAGAAATACATCCGTGAATGTCTGAACTCTCTGATCCAACAAAGCTATTCACACATAGAAATCATAGCAGTTGACGATGGTAGTACGGACAACAGTTTATGCCTATTAAAAGAGCTGTCAACCAAAGACAACCGACTAAAAGTTTTTTCTCAACCTAATCAAGGAGTTTCAGCAGCCAGAAATTTAGCACTCAGTAAAGCAACAGGAATATACATTATGTTTGTAGATGCGGACGACTGGATTGAGTCATCTACGATAGAAGAGTGCCTGCAAGCGATAGGAGATGCGGATGTCTGCTTCTTTGCATACGTACGAGAGTTTAACAATCGCTCACTACCTAAGTTACTGTTTTCACAAACACAACTTTTTACAGAAGAAGCATGTAAGCAACTCCAGCGAAGAATGATAGGACCGGTAGGTGAAGAACTTGCCAATCCGGGTATGCTGGATTCATTAGGAACTATCTGGGGAAAGCTTTATCGAAGAGAGATACTTGATGGAACATCGTTTATTGATTTAAAAATAATCGGTACAGCAGAAGATTCCCTCTTCAACTGCAATGTATTTAGAAAAATACAAAAGGCCGTTTATATCAACAAAACGTTTTATCATTACCGTAAATTCAACATTGGTGCAGAAACGAAAAGATATAAGCCCCAGTTATTTCAGCAATGGAACAGACTATTTGAGTACATGAAAGCAACTGCCACTGATGAAATCGGCCAAAAAGCTCTGTACAACCGCATTGCGCTCAGCATTATCGGATTAGGATTAAACGAATGTTTGTCCCCCGATACCCTGAAAGCGAAAACAGCAAAAATAGCTGAGATCATCGGTCAGCCACATTATAGAAAAGCATATAAAGAACTCGATTTGATTTACTTCCCAATACATTGGAAAGTCTTCTTTTTTGTAGCTAAATATAATATAAAAAAAGTGTTAATATTATTTGTTTTATGTATTAAAAAAATAATATAAACATTAATTGTGTTAAAACTATTGCAGCTATTGTAATAATATAAAGAATGTTTACTTGTATGTATTGAAAGTATTCTTTATCAAACATCTAAAGAGTTTGAAATACTCTTGATAGGCAATGGCTCTACAGACAATTCTAGAAAAATCTGAAATAAGCAGCCACATAAGATAATAGATTCTGTACATAAAAGGTGTCATAAGTAAGAAATATTGGCTTAAACTATGCAATAGAAGAGTATATTTCTTTTATTGATGTAATGATTTATTTCAATATAAATAAAGAATAAATATATGAAAATAGTCTATACTATAAATAGCATCCGTGGTTTAGGAGGAATACAAAAGGTTACTTTATTAAAAGCCAATGCCTTAGCTGATATTCCTCAAAATAAGGTATATATTATAGTTACAGATGATTGGAAAAATCACCCTTTGCTTCACGAATTATCCGCTAAAATAACTTTTTTCAATCTTCAAATTAACTATTATAAAGATGACTATAAGTCCAAGTTTCATCAGATAATATCTAATTTCAAGATTATAAACCATTATCTTAATCTACAAAAGGTCATTTCACAAATAAGCCCTGACATAATCATTAGTGTAGGACAAAGCGAAAAATATATAGTACCTTTACTCCATACAAACGCTATAAAAATTAGAGAAATACATTTTAACTCCAATTATCGTTGTTACACATATAAATCAAAAATAATATCTACCTTACTTAATTTCTTAGATTTTAAAATATTATCTAAGGGATACAAAAAAATCGTCTTATTAACTAAAGAAGATAAAGAAACCTTTTTCCCTCATAATAATAAATATATTTATATTCATAATCCGTTAACATTCCAATCTTCCAATATAGTTAATTACGATATTAATTCTAATTATGTAATTGCAGTTGGCAGATTAACCGTACAGAAAGATTTCATATCATTAATTAAAGCATGGAGTCTTGTACAAAAAAAATGTCCTAATTGGAAATTAAAAATAGTTGGTGAAGGTCCTGAAAAAATTTCTTTAGAAAAAGAAATCAAGGGATTAAACCTTTGTAACAGTGTCTTACTAGCGGGATATTCCAATAATGTGAGGAAAGAAATATCAGAATCATCTATTTTCGTACTAACATCTTTATATGAAGGATTTGGTTTAGTCTTATTAGAAGCAATGGCATGTGGATTACCACTTGTTGCTTTTGCATGTCAATTTGGGCCTAAAGATATTATAAGAGAAGGAATAAATGGATTCTTAATAGAAAATAGAAGTATTGAAAACTTAAGTAAAAAAATTATTTTACTTATCCAAAATAGACAAATCAGAGAGAATATGAGCCATCAAGCTTTAAATCAAATTAAAAAATTTGATTTATCAAACGTAATCAGTCAATGGATGAATTTATTTGATTCTTTGGTTACAAAAAAATGATTTAGCAATACATTAAAAAATCAGAATCATGATTCTTCTCAGTATAATTGTAACTGTTTCTAATATAGAAAACTATATTACTAGATGCATAGAATCCTTGCTAGATCAAGAATTCTGTCCAAATGAATATGAAATTATTTTAATTAATGATGGTTCAACTGATAATTCAGAACAAATATGCCAGCATTATGCCATATTACACAACAATATTATCTTAATAAATCAAATCAACCAAGGTGTATCTGCAGTCAGAAACTTAGGCTTAGAAATAGCAAGAGGAAAATACATCTGCTTTGTAGACGGTGATGATTATCTAATCTCTAATGGATTATCTACTGTCTTCAGCAACTATACGTTAAAAGATAATCCCGATGTAACTATATATCAAAGATATATTATTAAAAATCATCTTGATTCTCTAACAGAAGAAATAGAAAGACAGAAAGGTAAAAGATTGTTTGTAGGAAATGGATATAATTATATTCTAAATCAAGGACTTATATTCAATGTTACATCAGCATTTTTTAAGAAATCCTTTTTGCTAGAAAACAACTTAAAATTTTTAGACTATACAATCGGTGAAGACTTTCTATTTTTCACCTCTGTACTATTCTTAAATCCATCGATAATATCAACATCACACAATATTTATAGATATATTATACATGAAAACAGCATTACTACTACAAGATCTTCCAAGCAAGCTCAAAAATGTGTGCATGACTATTTGTCTGTTATGAAAAATATACAACAACAATTATCGAATATCAATGATAAAGCACAATCTATATACAACATATATACAAAAGCTATGAATCTTAATAGCTTTTACATATATAAAAAAATATTAATTGCAAACTATTCGACCTCAACATACATTTCAATAATAAACGAATTTAAAAAAGCTAAACTTTTACCTATTATACATACAGGAACGAATCTCAAATGCATAATAGGTTACTCTATTATTAACCTTTTAACTTATATCCCAATATTATATAAACCTACAAGCTTCATCTATAATCATATTCTTGCAAAATATATATTGAAATTGTAAAAATATATTTAGCAAAACAAGTTATTCTGATGAAGGCAACAAAAGACTTATTTCGTAACATGAAACTATTATCTAAAGATATAAAAGTCTCTATTATTATACCTGTTTATAATGTTGCTCCTTATGTGGAAGAATGCATTCAATCTGTTTTACGACAAGATTATAAAAATCTTGAAATTATCATTATTGATGATTGTGGAACGGATAATAGTATGGAATTAGTTGAAAAACTTGTAAAAAACAGTTCACGGGATATTGTCATTCTGAAGCATGATTATAATAAAGGTTTATCGGCAGCACGTAATACAGGTATTAGACGAGCTACGGGAGATTATATATTTTTTTTGGACAGTGATGATTTTATAGAATCTTATTGTATATCGGTCTTGGTGAGAACTGCGAAAATTTATATAAATGCAGATATGGTATACGGATCTTCTTTTAGTTCTGTAGGTTATCTCCCTGAGAATATATTGAATAGACCCGATTTAGATGAGTTTTATGACAATAGAAAGCAAATAAAAAGTATGATGTTAAATTATGCGAAATTCCCATTACCTGTATGGAATCGACTGATAAAACGTAGTTGGCTGTTGAAACATAATCTGTTCTTTAAAGAAGGAATTGTACTCGAAGATTTACATTGGAATTTTTACGCTGCCAAATACGTAACATCAATAGCTTTATGTAAAAAGACAACTCATTATTATAGATGCAATCCGAATGGAATTATGAATTCACAAGAGGAAAAAATAATTGAGAGTGGATATATTATCTTAAAAGATTGGATTTTGAACTTAGATTGTCATAGCTTATTTTGGCAGTTATATTCAGTTTTTCATTTAGCCCATACAACCTATGTAAGAAAATACGGTGGAGAAAATCGAGCGAAATGTATTCGAGTATTTTATCCGCTTATTTGTCTATTAGAAGTTGTGATAAGAAATATGCAGAAATATAGAGGTCATTAAGCCTAAGTAAGAAAATATTGTATAAAATGGCTGTCATTGAGTTTGTATTTTGGGTATTTATTAAAATATTATTACTCAAATGATAGAAGAGTGATGATATAAAGAGTTTACTGTTCACTTTCGGCAAAGAATCGTATTAAGTAGGTATCGTTGAGAAACTAGATTTAGCTGGAATTTAGTAAAATAAAATAGATTGATTGAGGAAATCTGAGTATATAAAAACTGTTACTAGCTTCGAATAGTTCCATCGTCCCAAATAAAGAGGACTTAATGAGTGAGTATGTATAAGTTTGGTTTAAAGAGAATGATAGACTTCATTGTTTCTATCATTCTGTTAATTATTTCATTTCCTGTACAAGTCATAACGGCAGGAATATTGATTGTCGCCAATAAAAGCATTCATGTATTCTTTACACAGGTTCGTCCGGGAAAAGGCGGAAAGTTCTTTAAGATATTAAAATTCAAGACAATGACCGATGAAAGAGGAGTCGATGGAAAACTCCTGCCGGATGAGAAGCGACTGACCCCAGTGGGACACTTGATCCGGTCGCTTTCTTTAGACGAATTACCTCAGCTTATCAATGTACTGAAAGGAGATATGTCTTTAATAGGACCTCGCCCCTTACTTGTTCAATATCTGTCATTGTATACACCGGAACAATCCCGCAGACATGAAGTGCGGCCTGGCATTACGGGGTGGGCACAATGTCATGGCCGTAATGCTATTAGTTGGGCAGAAAAGTTTGAACTGGATGTATGGTACGTGGATCATTGTTCATTCTTGCTGGATGTAAAAATTATTGCTTTAACTATATGGAAGGTGCTTAGTAGAGAAGGGGTTGCAAAAGATGGAAAGGTTACTACGGATTATTTTAATGGAAATAATTAAAAAAGGATTATGTTTTTGTATGGTGCAGGCGGTCATGCCAAAGTTATAATGGATATTCTTAAGGCCGAAAGAAAGCTGGTTGAGGCTTTAATAGATGATAACAAGGAGCTGAATGAACTGATGGGAGTAAAGGTGTTTCATAGTATAAATCAGGCAATGTCTCCATTGATAGTCAGCATAGGAGATAATAACACTCGTCGGTTGATTGCGGAAAAGGTAAATGCAACATTTGGGATGGCGATCCATCCTTCTGCTATTATTTCCGATTCCGTAAAAATTGATGTCGGGACAGTAGTAATGCAAGGGGGTATCATACAGGCTTGTACCCAGATAGGCAGGCATTGTATTGTCAATACTGGGGCATCCATAGATCATGAATGTGTAATTGGTGATTTTGCACATATCTCTCCGAGGGTGACATTATGTGGAAATATACATGTGGGAGAAGGTACCTGGATAGGAGCTGGTACAGTGGTTATTCCTGGAGTGAAAATTGGAAAGTGGAGTATTATTGGAGCTGGTTCGGTCGTTGATAAGGATATTCCGGATGGGGTACTTGCTTTAGGTAATAGGTGTAGAGTCATTAAATCATTAGAATGAGAAAAAAAGTATTACGAATAACAACAGTCCCTGTTTCATTCAAGCTGTTGAAAGGGCAATTAAACATGTTGAACAGGTTATATGAGGTGGTAGCGGTTTCATCTCCAGGCAAGGAACTGGAAGAAATTGGGGAAGGCGAAGGAGTAAGAACAGAAGCGGTTTCTATGGAGAGACGCATTGCCTTGGTACAAGATCTTAAATCTCTTTTTGCCTTGATTCGGCTTATACGGAAAGAAAAACCTTGGATGGTACATACTATGACCCCTAAGGCGGGATTATTGGGAATGCTGGCAGCGTGGATATGTAAAGTACCGGTCAGAATGCATACGTTTACGGGATTGGTGTTTCCTACTGCTACAGGTGTAAAGAAGCATTTGTTGATGTTGACGGACCGGATAACTTGTGCGTGTGCCACTTTTATAAATCCAGAAGGCAAGGGAGTGAGAAATGATTTGATCAGATTTGGAATAACTCATAAGGGGTTGCACATCATTGGGAATGGGAATGTGAACGGAATAGATGTGAGTTATTTCAACCGGACAGATGAAATATTACGCCAAGCTGAATCTATTCGGGAAAAAAGATGTTTTACGTTTTGTTTTGTTGGGAGGATAGTTGGCGATAAGGGAATTAATGAATTGGTAAGGGCCTTTGTAAAACTTGCCGATGAATTTCCTGCATGTAGGCTGATGCTTGTCGGAGATTTTGAGGAAAAACTTGACCCTGTTCAGCCAGCGACGCGGCAGATTATATCTACTTATAAACAAATTATGTTTATGGGTTGGCAGGATGACGTTCGTTCGTTTCTTGCAGCCTCAGATGTTTTTGTCTTGCCTAGTTATAGGGAAGGATTTCCCAATGTAGTGCTTCAGGCCGGGGCCATGGGGTTGCCATGTATTGTAACGGATATTAATGGAAGTAATGAGATTATTCATGATGGAGTAAACGGGCTGGTTGTGCCGCCACGGGATGAAGAAAAGTTGTATGATGCAATGAGGTTTATGCTGGTCAATGAGACTGTCAGACAAAAGTTGGCAGCTCAATCGAGAGCTCTTATCGTAGATAGATATGAGAGGCACCTTTTCTGGTATGAACTGGAAAAGACGTATAGTCAATTATAAATTAGCTGCCTTTTATGAATATTGTTGATCTGAACCTGATAATTCTTAGATAAAAGATAATGATTATTTGTGTGAAGATGGTTGATAATTAGGATGTAACTAATCTGTTCGTTCTTTGACATTATGGTGGAGGGTAAAAGTGAATTGGAGGAAATAGGTGATCTTTCCAACAAGGAAAAGATTGCATTGCAGCGTCGGTATGTTTTGCATTGTAAATATGAGGAGGCGGTAGAAATGTATGCTGATTCTAAACTTCCTTTATGTAAGATAGCTGTCAAGTGTAATGTTTCGCTCGGAGGACTGGGAAGTTATTTGCGGCGTTATTGGCGTGAATTGATCTTGCGTAGGCGAGGTATTTCCTATGAGGGAAAAGATCCGAAGGATATAAAAATTGTATCTTCCGGACAGCCCAGTATTGTATCTAAAGCCAAATATGCAGAAGCTGTGGAAGCTTGTAAATCGCTGGAATATATTGATTTAAATGTATCTCAGGTGGCTCGTAAATTTAATGTGAATGGTACAGCATTGGCTAATTATATGCGGCTACACTATGAAGAGATTCCGATTTGGCGTGAAAATGTGCGTAGGATGTTGGGTATTGGTGATAATGTACATCGAGGAGTGCGTCCGGAGTGTGAGGAACAATATGTATTGGCTGTGGAGATGTATAAGTCGACAGATAAGACTATTCCGGAAATAGCAGAAATATGTCAGGTTTCTATAGGAGGACTGAGCCAGCATATGAGGTTTTATCACAAAGAAGTGATTCGGAAGAGGAAAGCGGAGAGAAAAGCTGCCAAAAAGAACAGAATTATAGGAAAAATATGTGGTAACGGTCAGATACATTGTCCGCAGCAGAAAACTGTAGAAAAGTACCGGGAGGCACTGGAACTTTATAAGAATTCTAATTTAATTATTAAAGAAATAGTTCGTAAGACTGGTGTTCCACTGGAAGGATTTCGCAATTATCTACGTGTCTGGCATCGGGATTTGATGTTGGAACGTAGAGGAGGGGAAAAAGTGGATTGTAAAGAAGTATATATTGATCTGGCAAAAACAAAATGTTATCTAAAATCGACAGCGGCAAAATATGGGGCTGCTATTGACAGTATGAAAAATAATCTTCGCCCTGTTACCCAAGTAGCAGCAGAATATGGCTTGAACGCAGACACGTTTAGAAGCTATTTATGGGAGCATGAGCCAGATTTAGTATCACAATGTGGAATGGTAAAAAATGAAAATGGCAAATATACCTCCAGACAGGCCATGGAAAAATATGCAGAAGCTGTCAGATTGTATGAAACTACAACTACAAATTTGAAATCAATAGCTGAGCGTTTGGGAGTTGTTTATAATAGTTTAAGTGGGTATATACGTCGCAATTGTCCCGATGCTAAGCAAAAACATGAGGAGCTAGTCCGCAAGGAAATGAATTTGTGAAGTAATTAGGTAAATGTCACCTATGTGACAGATTTTGTCCGGATACCGGGATATCTTTGCAGTCGTAATCAAATAGAACTAGTGGAAATATGAAAACAGCAGACTGGAAAGATACAAGTGTTGGCAAGATTGTAGCCGAAAATTTTGCTGCGGCTAAAGTATTCAAAAAATATGGGATTGATTTTTGTTGTCATGGAGAAACTCAGCTGCATGAAGCTTGTGCAGCTTTGAATCTGGATGTGGAAGAAGTTATACAGGCATTGCAGCATCAGGAATCGGAAGGAAAGGGAGCTATTCCCTTTGCATCGTGGCCGCTCGATTTGCTGATGGATTATATTTTGAAAATACATCATCGCGGTATTCGTTCGCGGGGACCGGAACTGATGGAATTGCTGGAGAAGGTAGAACGGGTACATGGAGAAGCTCATCCCGAGTTGCATGAATTGAGAGCATTGGTCAGTGAATCGCTCCAAGATTTGGAGATGCACTTGCAAAAAGAGGAAAACGTATTGTTCCCTTATTTGTATGAATTGTATGCAGCACAGCAGCAAGGGCAACGCATGGAACCGATGCATTGCGGGACCATTGCCAATCCGATTCGGGTAATGAAAATGGAGCATGAAGGGGAAGGAAACCGTTACTTGCATATTATTGAACTGACTCGTCATTTCTCGGTTCCTCAGGATGGATGTGCCAGCTACCGGTTGCTGATGCAGGAACTGGAAGCTTTCGTCGATGCCCTGTTTGAACATATTCACTTGGAGAATAATTTGCTTTTCCCCCGTTTTGAGGAGATTGAACGTAAGATTGTATTCTAATTAGTTTGCAGAACAGCTTATGCTGTTGTAGATGTTGATAATTTAGGAGCCACCTTGTACAGGGTGGCTTTTGTTTATAGATATGTTTTTATACTGCATTAAAAAGCGGGCTGTTTTTTTCAATATATTCTATTTAAGTGCTACTTTTGCAGGCAATGAGTGCTTTTTTAGCATCGCTGAATGATATAATAAAAACAGAATATTTCATGAGAAAAATATTGATTATAGCCGGAATACTGTTGTGCTGTCTGAATATGCAGGCACAGGATATGAAATCGTTGTTTGTTGCTTTGCCCGATTCTCTTTCGCCGTTGCTGACAGAGGTCAACAGAGCCGATTTCGGCGATTTCCTTGCCAGCAATATGAAGGCTCAGGTGAAAAACCGTTTTGGAAACACGTCGGAAATGTTGGAGCTGACAGATGATTATCTGTTGCTGAAAGTAAGCGCAGTCAGTACGGCAGAGATGAAGTTGCTTCCTCTTAACGATTCTGTAAAAGTGATTTGTGTCGTACAGACTTATCAGGGACCGGTGAGTGACAGTCGTGTTTCGTTTTATGATACCTCATGGAAATCTCTTCCGGCAGAGAATTTTCTTACCCTGCCTGCCGAGGATGCTTTCTATAAAACCCCTGTGACGGAAACACAAACTGATTCGTTGAAAAACCTGCGTACACGTGCTGATATGTTTTTGTTGAAAGCTGTATTGTCGGAAAAAGATACTTCACTTTCGTTCGTTTATACTACCCCCGATTATCTGGATAAAGAAACCTTGAAGGAAATAAAACCTTATCTTGTTGCTGAACCGCTGAAGTATGTCTGGCAGAATGGGCGTTTCGTACGTCTTTAATGTTTGTTGGGGCATCACATCTTCCTGGTTGTTTGATTTACAGACTGATGTAAACTGTTTGTAATAGCTGTATGTTATAAAACATATTATCGGGTAAGGTTAATGATTTTGGTATGAAAATACATAAAAAATCGTTAACTGGGCTCTGTTTTTTGCCGGAAAAATGCTATATTTGAAACGATTTTTTGGAATCTTAGTGTCTGAAAAAGACTTTTTTAATTAGAATTGTTTAGAACCGGCAGTTATACCAACGCAAGAAGCAGATAGAGAGTTCGGAAATCCACTTGCAGGTATAGGCTGAAAAATAGTATAGCGATAATGATTTTAAAATGTATTAGAACAGTTGCAATAGCAGCCTTGGCGTTTGTCAGTGTAAATGTATCAGGACAAGATTTGTTGGCTCGCCAGGCTCCTATCGACAGAAAACTTAAAGCAGTAGATTCTTTGGCATTGATTCGCCAGATTAAAGCAGAACAAGCAGTTTATCCTGCTTACAGTCTTTATCCCAATTGGAATAACCAGCGTGTTCACGCTTATGGCAATACCGTACAGATTCCTGATAGCTTCCGTATCGACCTGACGGGTTTCTGCATGCCTACCACTCATACAAAAATTACTTCAAAATGCGGTCCGCGCTGGCGTCGTATGCACAACGGACTTGATATCAAGGTATATATCGGTGATACTATTCGTGCGGCTTTCGACGGAAAAGTACGTATGGTAAAATATGAGCGCCGTGGCTATGGTAAGTATGTAGTAATACGTCATGATAATGGTCTGGAAACTATTTACGGACACCTTTCAAAGCAGATTGTAAAAGAAGATGAATATGTAAAGGCTGGTGATCCTATCGGATTGGGTGGTAATACCGGACGTTCTACTGGTTCACACTTGCATTTCGAAACTCGTTTCCTGGGTGAGGTTATCAATCCGGAATTTATGTTCGATTTCCCGAAACAGGATATTGTAGCCGACAGTTATTTGTTCATTCGCGGAGCGAACCGTTACGAATATCAGCGTACACGTGCTTTAGCTGCTGTAAAGAGCGGCAAATCGGGTGCTGAAGAAGCAGAGAAATCAGCAATCCGTTATCATAAGATCCGCCAGGGTGATACATTAGGACGTATCTCACGCTTGTATCATGTTTCTATCGATCGCCTGTGCCAGATAAATGGTATTAAACGTACTACTACTTTACGTATCGGTCAGGTATTGAGATGTTCTTAATCAGAGCTTGAAAATAAAATATTCTAATAAAAGAAATAGCCGGAATTCTCATTGAGAGTTCCGGCTATTTTCTTTGTATGTTTTAGCTTGTGGATTGCTATTTTAGAACTGCATGCAAGCGGCTCAGGAATTCATCAGCTTCTGCCATGCTCAGACAGAGAGGAGGAAGCAGACGTATAACATTGGTTCCGCTTACACCGGTAAAGACTTTCTGCTCGAACAAGAGCTGTTGGCGGATTTCTTTTATCGGTTCGCTGAATTCCATTCCAATCATCAGACCGCGTCCGCGTACTTCTTTGATTTGAGGGAATTTCTTCAATTCTTCAATCAGGTGTGTTCCTACCAGAGCGGCATTTTCTACCAGATTTTCTTCCTTCATTACATCGAGTACGGCTATAGCGGCTGCACAGGCAAGATGATTTCCTCCGAATGTAGTACCCAACTGTCCGTATACTGGAGTGAATTTAGGACTGATGAGTACACCTCCCATCGGGAAGCCGTTTCCGATACCTTTGGCAACTGTGATGATATCAGGACGTATACCTGTGTACTGATGGGCGAAGAATTTACCGCTTCGTCCGTATCCAGACTGGATTTCGTCGAGTATCAGTACTGTATTGTGCTCATCGCATGCCTGACGTAATGCCTGCATGAATTCGCTTGTAGGCAACTGGATACCGCCTACTCCCTGAATACCTTCTATAATGACTGCACACACATCGCCTTTAGCGAGTTCTGCTTTCATGGCTTCTGTGTCATTCAGCGGCAGATAAGTCACATGTCCGTTATCGTTTATAGGAGCGATGATTTTAGGATTGTTTGTTACTTCTACTGCCAGTGAAGTACGTCCATGGAAAGCCTTTGCAAATGATATAACACGAGTGCGTCCGTTATAAAACGAAGCGAGTTTTAAGGCATTCTCATTTGCTTCAGCTCCGGAGTTGATCAGGAAAAGTTGGTAATCGTCGTATCCGCACATGGCTCCGAGGCGATCGGCTACTTCCTGTTGCAACTTATTGATGACTGAGTTTGAGTAGAATCCCAGTTTGGCTACCTGTTTGCTGATTGTTTCCACATAGTGAGGGTGTGCATGTCCGATAGAAATAACGGCATGTCCTCCGTAAAGGTCGAGGTATTCCTGACCTTTGTCATCCCATACGTGACAACCTTTTCCTTGTACGATATTTACATCGAACAAAGGATATACATCGAATAGTTTCATATCTTGATATAATATTTAAATCTGACTTAGAATGCGCTGGGCTTCAACATTAAGCCGACAGTTTCTTCTAAGTTGAACATCAAGTTCATGTTATGTACAGCCTGTCCACTTGCTCCTTTCAGCAGATTGTCAATGCAGGAAACGATGAGCAGTTTGTCACCGTGTTTTTCCAGGTGGATAAGGCATTTGTTGGTGTTGACTACTTGCTTCAGGTCGATATTCTTTTCTACGATGTGTGTGAACGAATCTTCTGCATAGTAGTCCTTATACATTTTTACGATTTCGTCCAGCTCTACTTTGGTTTTGACAACGATTGTTGCAAAAATACCTCTGGCAAAATCTCCTCGGTAAGGTATAAAATCTATCTCCGAATTGAAACTGTTTTGCAGTTGTTTAATAGATTGCTTGATTTCGGGCACGTGCTGATGAGTAAACGGTTTGTAGATACTCATGTTATTGTTACGCCAGCTGAAGTGTGTAGTTGCTCCGGGTTTTACTCCAGCTCCTGTGCTGCCGGTTATAGCATTTACCATAACATCATCGTTCAGCATCAGGTGTTTGGCCAGCGGAAGCAGACCAAGCTGAATACATGTAGCAAAGCATCCCGGGTTGGCTACGTGTTTACTCTGGCAGATGGTACGGCGATTCAGTTCCGGAAGCCCGTAAACGAAATCATGGCTTTCATCCTTAATGCGGTAGTCCATCGAAAGGTCAATGATTTTCACATCTTCAGGGATGTCGTGGCTTTCTATGAACTTTTTGGTATCACCGTGTGCTGTACAGAAGAATATTACGTCTACAGTATCAAGAGGCAATTCGTCTGTAAAGACCAGATCGGTTTCACCGTACAATCCTTCGTGTACGTCAGTGATTTTGTTGCCTGCATTGCTGGAGCTGTTTATGAACTTTATTTCTACATCGGGGTGGTTGATAAGCAGGCGAATCAGTTCGCCTGCCGTATATCCAGCCCCTCCTATAATTCCTGCTTTAATCATGAAAATAATGGTTTGGTTCTTGTGGAATGATAATCCACATTAATAGATAAATAGGTATACCTGCAAATGCGGTAAAAAAAGTCAGTATCACGTATACGATGCGGATAATAGATACGTCAAGACCAAAGAAGTTTGCCAGTCCTGCACATACTCCGCTTATCATTCTTCCGGTACGTGGACGTCTGAGTTTCTGGTTGCCAGACATAATCAGATATTCTCCTCGTCTTTGTGGTTAGCATAATAAGCGCGAAGTGGAGTAGAAAGCACTTTGATGAAGCCTTTGGCATCTTCTGCTGTCCATCCTTTCTGCATTTCACCGTATTCACCGAACTTGTTCTTTACTAAGTCGTCTTTTGAGTCAACTCCTACAGTAGAGAAGCAGTACGGACGAAGTTCAAGAATTGCGGTTCCGTTTACATTTCGCTGTGATTCCTGAAGCATGGCTTCGATGTCACGCATTACAGGTTCCAGATACTGGCTTTCGTGAAGGAACATACCATACCAGTTGGCTACCTGATCCTTCCAGTACTGCTGCCATTTGCTTAATGTATATTTTTCGAGGAATTTGTGTGCACCGATAATCAGCATAGGGGCAGCTGCTTCGAAGCCTACACGTCCCTTGATACCGATGATTGTATCACCTACGTGCATGTCACGTCCGATACCGTAAGCTGCTCCGATTTCTTCTACTTTCTGAATAGCTTTAATCTTGTCGTCGAACACTTCACCGTTTACGGCATACAGTTCTCCTTTTTTGAATTCCAGTTTCAGCTGTTCGCTTCCAGTCTTGGTTACTTGTTTCAGATAAGCACTTTCGGGTAATCCCTGAGCAGAGTCCAGAATTTCGCCTCCACAGATTGATGTTCCCCATATACCTACATTATATGAATATTTCAGTTTTGTAAAGTCTGCTTCAAAGCCATGTTCTTTCAGGTAGTTGATTTCGTAATCACGGCTCAGTGCCATATCGCGGGTAAGTGTAATGATTTCTACTCCCGGAGCCATAACCAGGAAAGTCATATCGAAACGGACCTGGTCATTGCCTGCACCTGTAGAACCGTGAGCTATTGCATGTGCGCCGATTTCGTTGGCATAACGAGCAATGGCAAGTGCCTGGAAGATACGTTCAGAACTTACAGAAATAGGATAAGTACCGTTACGCAATACGTTGCCGAATATCATATACTTCAAGCTCTTAGCATAGTATTCTTGAGTAACGTCGAGTGTAACATATTTAACAGCTCCCAGTTTGTAAGCGTTTTCTTCGTTCTGTTTTAGTTGTTCAGGGCTGAAACCACCTGTGTTGGCACATGCAGCATATACTTCATAACCTTTTTCTTTAGCCAGATACATGACTGTAAACGAAGTATCCAATCCGCCACTGAAGGCAACTACTACTTTTTTCTTTTCTTCCATAAGGCATTTATTTTATGAAAAACGATGGCTGAAAAATGAAGCCTCTTTTTCTGTATTAATATTCTTTATTTAATGTGTATGTTTAAAAGTTGGTTACTTTGTCGTCTGTGTGCAAAGCCGGATCGTAAAGCATGGCAGTACAGATACAGAATTTACGCTTTTTAGCGACAAGAATTTCGTGGTTGATACAGCCTTCACATCCTTTCCAGAATGATTCATCGTCGGTAAGCTCATTGAAAGTAACAGGAACATATCCCAGTTCTGTATTCATTTTCATGACAGCTGCTCCAGAAGTCAGACTGAAGATTTTAGCTTTCGGCCATCGCAAACGTGCCAGAGTAAATGATGCATGTTTGATACGTTTGGCAAGTCCGCATCCACGATATTTGGGATGTACGATAAGTCCCGACGTAGCTACATATTGTTTGTTTCCCCACGATTCAATGTAAGTAAATCCTGCAAAGTCGTTGCCGCACAAAGCGATGATAGCTTTTCCTTCCTTCATTTTTGTAGCTACATATTCGTGCGTACGTTCTGCGATACCTGTTCCGCGCACTTTGGCTGCTTCACGAATTGTATCTAGTATTGTGTCAACGTATACCTCATGTGAGGCGTCGGCTACCATAACATCTATTTGTTTAGTATCCATTTTGTTTTTTGTTTCTTTATTTTATAAGGTTTATATTCGGTATTACATGTGCCAGTGCTTGTTTTACGCTGGTGCGGGTACAGCCTTCGCGGACAATAAGCATAATGGTATCGTCACCTGCAATTGTTCCTATGATTTCGTGAAAATGATTGTTGTCGATATCGTAAGCAAGGCTGCTGGCATATCCCGGGCGTGTTTTGATGACCGCAATATTGTCAGAGAACTCGATAGATACGAATCCGGGCTGGCGGAGCATCTCGGAAGCGGAATGTGGTTCAGTCATACGCTTGTACATGGTATTGTTGGGCAATACATATACATAATTTCCATTCATGCTGGCTGCTTTGGCTACTTTCAGTTGCTTCAAGTCGCGTGAAAGAGTTGCTTGCGTCAGTTGGAAACCTTCCTTTGCCAGCTCTTGGAGAAGCTCTTCCTGGCTTCCTATCTCTTTGCTTGAGATAATCATTTTAATGGAATCAAGTCGGCTGTTCTTACTTTTCATTGTGTATAATTATTCTTTAATTGGGTGCAAATATACAGATTATATTGAAATAATATACAGTTTTTGTGGATTATTTTTGTTTTATTCTTAAATTATGTAAACAGAATGAATAAATAGTCATCTTTGCATGATATGATACTCTTTTTGTATCTTTGTAGGGATATATATAAAAAATGAATGATCTGAAATTATGGACTTGAATTTATTATCCGAAGGAAAAGATCCGATGGGAGCTGCCATCTACGATTATCTCAAGTATGGCAAGGCGGGACGTCTGAGAGTGTTTTCTTCTCAGTTTGATGAAGATGAAATTCCCGTAGCCGGTTTGTTTCGTACATACGAGTCGATGCCGGAGCTGGAACAGATTGCCTTGCAGCAGGCAACGGGTAAAATTCTGGATGTAGGAGCCGGAAGCGGCTGCCATTCACTGGCTCTTAAGGAAATGGGTAAGGAGAGTCTTGCCATTGATATATCTCCTCTATCGGTGAAAGCCATGCAGGAACGCGGGCTGAATGCTCTTCATGTTAATCTGTTTGATGAACATTTTACCGGACAGTTTGATACGATCCTGATGCTCATGAACGGTTCCGGAATTATTGGAAAGTTGAAGAATATTCCTGCTTTCTGTGCAAGAATGAAGCAGTTACTGGCTCCCGGTGGATGTATCTTGCTAGATTCCAGTGATTTGAAATATCTGTATGAAGACGAAGACGGCAGTTATGTGCTCGATCTTGCAGCCGATTATTATGGTGAGATAGATTTTCAAATGCAGTATAAACAAGTGAAAGGTGATTCGTTCGACTGGCTGTATGTGGATTTCGATACCCTTTCTGCTTATGTCTCACAATATGGCTTCCATGCTCAGATTATAAAGGAAGGCAGTCATTACGACTATCTGGCGAAACTTTGGTTGTAATGATTCATTTTGAAAAACAGCGGCATGTTTTTTATGTTCTCATGCCGCTGTTTTTTTATAATACACCGAAATGTTTTAAGGCATTCATAATGCCGTCTTCGTCAACCGAAGTCGTTACATAGTCTGCTGCGGCTTTCACCTCATCCGAAGCATTACCCATTGCTACGCCAATACCGGCATGTCCGAGCATCGGAATATCATTTCCTCCATCTCCGAAAGCCATTGTATCTTTCAGGGCGATACCATAATATTCCAGCACGTGATCTATCCCCTTACTCTTACTGTTGCCACGTGCTATGATATCGGCAAAAAGCGGATACCAGCGCATTGGCTCGCAATGAGTCAGGACATTGCGGAATACTTCCAGATCCTGATCTTCCTTGAAATACCCCATGATTTGTAAGATTTCCTTGTTACGTGCCTCTTCTATCGGGCGTATGGGAGGAAGACTGATTTCAATTAGCTTGGCTACATCTTTTACAGCTTCATTGACATTCGTAATAAACCATTCATCATCGTGTACAAAGACGAACGGAGTTTCCGGATGTTGTTGATGATAGTCGATGAGGCGTTCGATATCTTCTTCGGGTACTCTTCCTTTATAAATATCCTGATGATCGGAAGTAAAACAATGCGCTCCGTTCAGAGTAATGAATCCGTCGAAGGGCAAATGTCCTACCGCATCCATCATCAGAACTTTAGGACGTCCTGTGGCTATGAATACTTTGATGCCTTTTTCCCGCAATTGTTTTAATGCGTTTTGGGTGGACTCTGGGATAGAATGAGTATTGAACGATACTAATGTTCCGTCTATGTCGAAGAAGATAGCTTTGACCATATTAAATAATGTGTTAATTTTTTGTCACGCAAAGGTACTGATTTTCTCTTTATTTTGGCTTGATATGTGTCAATAAGTAACAAATTTATATTTTATTCAGGCTATTCGCTTGCATTACGAAGTAAAAAGTTATATTTGCCGGACGAAAAGAAACGGAAGTTTATTATGGCATTTCAGTTTACAAAGATAGCAGTAAAAGTGGGAAGCAATGTGCTTACCCGCCGCGACGGAACACTGGATGTAACTCGTGTGTCGGCGCTGGTAGACCAGATAGCTGAGCTCCATAAAGCGGGAGTAGAGGTAGTGCTTATCTCTTCAGGTGCAGTCGCTTCGGGAAGAAGTGAGATTAAAGTATCACGAAAACTCGACAGTGTGCAGCAGCGTCAGCTGTATTCTGCTGTGGGGCAAGCCAAATTAATTAATCGCTACTATGAATTGTTCCGTGAGCACGGCATTGCCGTTGGACAGGTGTTGACCACAAAAGAGAGCTTCTCTACTCGTCGCCACTATTTGAATCAGCGGAATTGTATGCGTGTGATGCTGGAAAGTGGAGTGATACCTATTGTAAACGAAAATGATACTATCTCTGTAACCGAACTGATGTTTACGGATAATGATGAGCTTTCGGGCATGATTGCTTCTATGTTGGATGTTCAGGCGCTGATAATTCTGAGTAATATTGACGGTATCTACAATGGCTCGCCCTCGCAGCCGGGCACTTCGGTGATACGTGAGGTGGAGCAAGGGAAAGATTTGTCCGACTACATTCAGACAGAAAAGTCGGGCTTTGGCCGAGGAGGCATGCTTACCAAAACAACTATTGCCCGCAAGGTAGCCGATGAAGGGATTACTGTCATTATCGCCAACGGAAAGAAAGACAACATTCTGCTGGATTTGCTGCAGCATCCAGACGAAACCGTGTGTACTCGTTTTGTGCCTTCTTCTGAAGCTGTTTCGAGCGTAAAGAAATGGATCGCTCATAGTGAAGGATTTGCCAAAGGCGAACTGCATCTGAACGAACAGGCTGTTAAGGCTGTGAAGGGAAAGAAGGCTGTAAGTATACTTCCGGTTGGAGTCGTTTCTATTGAAGGAGAGTTTGAAAAGGATGATATTGTAAAGATAATGGATGCGCGCGGACGTCAGATAGGAGTAGGACGTATCGGGGTGGATTCTGCCGAAGCACGCGAAATGCTAGGCATGCACGGACAGCGACCGCTGGTGCATTACGATTATTTATATTTGGATTAAAACAGCAATCAATTTAAAAAAAGCATATAAGATATGGATGAACAAATTAAGCAGATAGCCGAACGCTTGAAAGGTTTGCGCGACGCTTTGGATTTGAGTGTAGAGGAAGTTGCAGCCGACTGTAACTTTACGGTAGAGGAGTACCAGGCTATTGAGTCGGGTGAGTGCGACTTCTCTGTAAGTGTTTTGCAGCGGATAGCACGAAAATACGGTATTACACTAGACGAACTGATGTTTGGTGAAGAACCTAAGATGAAATCTTATTTTCTTACCCGTCGTGGAACAGGTGTATCCGTAGAACGTACTAAGGCATATAAATATCAGTCGCTTGCTTCTGGTTTTAAGGGACGTAAGGCTGATCCGTTTATTGTAACGGTAGAACCGAAGCCGGAAAATACACCGGTATATTTCAATACCCACGAAGGACAGGAGTTCAACCTGGTGATAGAGGGACGTATGCTGTTGAATATCAATGGTAAGGAATTGATATTGAATCCGGGAGATAGTCTGTATTTTGATTCAAGCAAGCCTCACGGAATGTTGGCTCTGGATGGAAAAACTGTAAAATTCCTGGCTGTAGTAATGCAATAACAATACAAACAACTAGTAAAAAACAAGCAAAAGATATATGTTAGAACGATTTATAGATCAAACTAGCTTTACCTCACAAGAGGATTTTATAAAGCACTTCAAAATAAAAGTGCCCGAAAACTTTAACTTCGGTTATGATGTAGTAGATGCATGGGCTGCCGAGCGTCCGGATAAAAACGCTCTTCTCTGGACAAACGATAAAGGAGAACATATTCAGTTTACTTATGCTGATTTGAAAAAATATACCGATATGACGGCTTCTTACTTCCAGAGTCTGGGTATCGGACATGGCGACAAGGTGATGTTGATTCTGAAACGCCGTTATGAATTCTGGTTCTCTATCATTGCCCTTCACAAGATAGGGGCAGTAGTGATTCCGGCTACCCACCTGCTGACTAAGAAAGATATCGTTTACCGCTGCAAGGCCGCTACTATCAAAATGATTGTTGCTGCGGGAGAAGAAGTCATTACCAAACATATTCTGGATGCGATGCCTGAATGTCCAAGCGTAGAGAAGCTCGTCAGTGTAGGTCCTGAATATCCGGAAGGATTTGAAGACTTCCATAAAGGAATGGAAAGTGCAGCTCCTTTTGTACGTCCTGAACATGCAAATACCAACGATGATATTATGCTGATGTATTTTACTTCAGGAACTACCGGAGAACCTAAGATGGTAGCACACGATTTTACTTATCCGTTGGGACACATTGCTACCGGAAGTTTCTGGCATAATCTTCATGAAAACAGTCTGCATCTTACTATTGCCGACACCGGATGGGGAAAAGCTGTATGGGGTAAGCTATATGGACAGATGATTGCCGGAGCAAATATCTTTGTGTACGACCATGAGAAATTTACTCCTGCCGATATCTTGCAGAAGATTCACGATTATCATATTACTTCATTGTGTGCGCCTCCTACTATCTACCGCTTCCTGATTCGTGAAGATCTGAGCAAATTCGATTTGTCTTCACTGGAATATTGTACTACGGCGGGAGAAGCATTGAACTACTCTGTTTACGAAACTTTCAAGAAGATTACAGGTATCCGTCTGATGGAAGGTTTCGGACAGACAGAAACAGCTCTTACACTTGCTACTTTCCCATGGATGGATCCGAAACCAGGCAGTATGGGTGTTCCTAATCCGCAGTACGATATCGACCTGCTTACACCCGACGGACGTTCGGCCGAAGATGGTGAACAGGGACAAATCGTTGTACGTACCGATAAGGGAAAACCGCTGGGATTGTTTAAAGAGTATTATCGTGATGCAGAACTGACTCGCGAAGCATGGCACGACGGAATTTACTATACAGGTGACGTTGCATGGCGTGACGAAGATGGTTATTATTGGTTTGTAGGCCGTGCGGATGATGTAATCAAGAGTTCCGGTTATCGTATCGGCCCGTTCGAAGTAGAAAGCGCTTTGATGACCCATCCGGCAGTAGTAGAGTGTGCCATAACAGGTGTACCCGATGAAATTCGCGGTCAGGTAGTAAAAGCTACGATTGTATTGGCAAAGGATTACAAGCAGAAAGCCGGTCCGGAGCTGATAAAGGAATTGCAGGATCATGTAAAACGTGTGACAGCTCCTTACAAATATCCACGTGTTATCGAGTTTGTAGATGAACTTCCGAAGACAATTAGCGGTAAGATTCGTCGTGTAGAAATACGTGCAAAGGATACTAAGTAATATTTGCTGTAAATCTTATATTTTCATGTTCGGGTATTGTTGAGACCGTTCGTTCGGATGGTTTCGGCAATACCTGATTTGTTTTTTAGGGGTATGGATAGAGAGGATAATCTCTAAGAATTTAGCGGCTTCCTTTAAGGCTTGCTGGTAAAGCCGGGAGGTATTGAAAAAACGTCAGCAAGTTTTGTGGAATATTTGTACGAATTTTACAGAAAACTTCAGCATGTTTTTCTCAAAATATGCTGAAGTTTTTGATATGATATGCTGATAAGTTATGTGACGGTAAAAATAAAATCGGGCGTTCCTCACGTGAAAGAAACGCCCGATTTTATATTTCTGCAAGTAATGATTACTTCTTGATGCGGTTGTAGCGGCTCATGAACTTATCAACACGTCCTGCAGTGTCTACCAATTTAGACTTACCTGTGTAGAACGGGTGAGAGCTGCTAGAGATTTCCAACTTAACACAAGGATAAGTTTCGCCTTCGAATTCTACTGTGTCTTTTGTTGCACAAGTTGAACGTGACAAGAACATGTCACCGTTTGACATGTCTTTAAATACTACCGGACGGTAGTTTTCAGGATGAATGCCTTTTTTCATTTCAGTATATACTTTTATTGTTATTATTTGCTATATGTGGTAACACTGCAAAATATATAGTGTGTAATGGTCTGTTTCGGGTTGCAAAGATACTGCTTTTCTTTGAAATAGAAAATGATTTGCATAATTTTTTATTTAACTTGCTGTAGTTTTGAAAGATGACCACTGACTGCATTGTACTGTTATTATATAATATAAGGTGTAAGAAGCTGCCGGATGGCCGAAAAAACGGATGTTGATTTTCCGGAAGAGAAAGCAGAATGAGTCTGTAAAATTTGTAATATACACTTTACATCCAATGCTTTTTGAGTGAAATGGCCGATGATTTAGGTCAAAATGTGCATGAGTGGAGCACTTTTTTCATGCAATGAAAGGAAGATTTGTTACAATTCTTTGTAACTTTGCCTATGGAATTTAATCACTAACAATTATAAAATTTACAACAATGGTTAATTACAAAGAATTAGGCTTGGTAAACACTAGAGATATGTTTGCCAGAGCAATCAAAGGTGGATACGCTATCCCTGCATTCAACTTCAATAATATGGAACAGTTGCAGGCTATCATCAAAGCAGCTGTTGAAACAAAATCTCCGGTTATTCTTCAGGTATCTAAAGGTGCTCGTAACTATGCAAACCAGACTTTGTTGCGTTACATGGCAGAAGGTGCTGTAGCTTACGCTAAAGAATTAGGCTGCGAACATCCTGAAATCGTTCTTCACCTTGACCACGGAGATTCATTCGAATTGTGCAAATCTTGCATCGACTTAGGTTTCTCTTCAGTTATGATCGACGGTTCTCACTTGCCATACGAAGAAAATGTAGCTTTGACTAAGAAAGTTGTTGAATACGCTCATCAGTTCGATGTAACAGTAGAAGGCGAACTTGGTGTATTGGCTGGTGTAGAAGATGAAGTTTGCGCTGAACACCACACTTATACTAACCCTGAAGAAGTTATCGACTTCGCTACTCGTACAGGTTGCGATTCTTTGGCTATCTCAATCGGTACTTCTCACGGTGCTTACAAGTTCAAACCAGAACAGTGCCACGTTGATCCAGCTACAGGTCGTTTGGTTCCTCCTCCTTTGGCATTCGAAGTATTGGATGCAGTTATGGAAAAACTTCCTGGATTCCCTATCGTTCTTCACGGATCTTCTTCAGTTCCTCAGGAAGAAGTTGATACTATCAACAAGTTCGGTGGTAAATTGGATGCTGCAATCGGTATTCCTGAAGAAGAATTGCGTAAAGCTGCTAAATCAGCTGTTTGCAAGATCAACATCGACTCTGACTCTCGTTTGGCAATGACTGCTGCTATCCGTCAGGTATTTGCTGAAAAACCAGCAGAATTCGACCCACGTAAATATCTTGGTCCTGCTCGTGATAACATGGAAAAGATGTACAAGCATAAAATCTTGAACGTATTGGGTTCAGACGGTAAATTGGCTCAGTGCTAATGACAAGCAGATAATAAAGACTTTATACACCTAAATTATAATAACGAAGCAGCTTCTCCGTGGTGGAGAGGCTGCTTTTATTTTTTTGTATGAGATGCTGATAGAGTTGAGCAGTGGTTGGTTGGCTTCATGTCTGTTGCCTGAAGTCTGTTGGGCATAAAAAATAACGCAGAACTTATCTTTATGACAGTTCTGCGTTTTTGTTATGATTTTGCTTCTTTTGGAAGTTATCTTGCTGCAAAGAATAATGAATTGTTTTGAGCTGCTCTCGCAACCGACATACCCATCATATCAGGAGTAACGGTCATCGGAGTGCCGTCTTTCTGCTTAAATGTAATAGTGCCGTCTTCATTCATGGTTATCAGTTCGAATGTCTGTCCGTCGGCAACGGCGTTCCATGTACGTTTTTCTTTGTTGTAAACCAAATCTAAAGGTTTGTCTTCTTCACCTTTCTTGATGATGGTATAGCCATCGGCATTTGTACGTACCAGGTATTCTCCGTTTTCTCCTTGTACTGTCTTTTCAGTGCCTACCTGTGCTATAGGGTTAGAACCTGACCAGAATTCAATAGAGTTCAAAACCAGTACATCGGCAAAATAAGCAACTTCGTACACCGGAACGATGTGGAAAGCCAAAAATACGATTTCGTTTACAAATTTATTGCCAAGTCCTTGATTCCAATCTTTCAATTTGCTCCACAGTCCGAAAGAACCGATGCAGGAAGAAAATAATAGGCTTCCGCTCATTATGGCGCAGAGAACCGTAAGTTTTGTTTTTTTCATGGTTGATTTTATTAGTTGGTAAATTAAAATTGTAATGAACCTTGCACGCGTTTTACTTATATAATGTGTGTTACGTTCTGTTACAAAGTTAGAATATATTTTGAAAAATGAAATAGAAACGATGAAAAAAAACGTATCTTTGTCGCATTTTTAAGAAATATATAAAAAATAGATAAAAAATAGATGAAAGAACTGAATCTTAAAAAACTGAATGATTCCCGGGCTATTCGCTGGGGAGCGCTGGCAATTGTTGCCTTCACGATGATGGCGGCATATTATGTGAACGATGTGGTTGCACCGCTGAAGACGATGCTTGAAACCGATTTGAAGTGGGATAGTAGTGAGTTCGGGCTTTTTACCGGAGCTTATAGCTTCCTGAATGTTTTCTTTTTGATGCTGATATGGGGTGGATTGATTCTTGACCGTTTTGGTATTCGGTTTACCGGAAAGCTGGCTACTATTCTGATGGTATTGGGTACCGGACTGGAGTATTATGCTATGACGGGTATGGCAGATGCTACGGGTACAATTCTGGGATATAAAGTAAGCGTGTTTGTCGCATCGGCTGGTTATTCTGTCTTTGGTGTAGGAGCTGAAGTTGCAGGTATCACAGTAACGAAGATGATTGCCAAATGGTTCCGCGGAAAAGAAATGGCAACAGCCATGGGAGTACAGGTTGCGCTGGCACGTGTAGGTTCGCAGGCCGCTTATGCAGTTGCTATTCCGATGGCGCGTGCGTACGAGATTACAACTCCGGTGCTGGTGGGTCTGATCTGTCTGATCGGTGGGTTGATAGCTTTCTTTGCTTTCTCTGTTCTTGATAAGAAACTGGATCGCCAGATTGAAGCTGAAGTTGATAATTCTCCGGAAGAAAAATTCTCATTCAAGGATGTTGCCAAGATTCTTTCTAATCCGGGATTCTGGCTGATAGCCTTGCTTTGCGTATTGTTTTACTCATGCGTATTCCCGTTCCAGAAATTTGCTTCCGAGCTGATGATCAGTAAATATGGTATTGATGAAAGTGTTGCCGGATTCTTTGCCGGACTTCCTGCTTTAGGAGCTTTGTTCCTTACTCCGGTGTTTGGTGGTATGGTAGATAAGCGAGGAAAAGCTGCTTCTATCATGATGCTTGGTGCAGCTATGCTGATTGCTGTACACTGTATATATGCGTTGCCTTTCATTACAAGCTCTTGGATTGCTATCGTATTGATGATTGTGCTGGGTATTGCCTTCTCGCTGGTACCTTCTGCTATGTGGCCTTCGGTTGCTAAAATATTCCCTGCTCACCAGTTGGGTACTGCGTACGCGTTGATATTCTTTATTCAGAATATCGGATTGTGGGGAATACCGACATTGATTGGTATTGTATTGGATAAGTATTGCGTGGTAGGAAAGGCAAATGGAGCTAATCTGTATGACTATACATTACCGATGTGTATATTTACAGGTATCGCAGTATTGTCGCTGATTATTGCTTTCGCTTTGAAGGTAGCCGACAAGAAATTTGGATATAAGCTAGAAGAAGCTAATATCAAGTAACGATCAGGGCGGTTGAGTGACGAAATAAATAAAACCGGCAGGATTTCTGAATGAACAGAATCCTGCCGGTTTTATTTATTTCAGGATAATGACTGCTAGTTAGTCTTTATCTATTTTCAGAATTGCTCCGGTTTCGGGGTTAAACACTACTCGTGTGTTTATTTTCTTGTTGAAAAGCTCATTTACCAAAACCTCTGTAGAACCAAACTGAGTAATAGGAAGGTCTTTTTCGAAATATTTTTTCCCTTGGTAGCTTACAGAAACATTTCCTTTGCCCGGAATGTTATAGATAGCTCCTTCTGGTTTCTTTTTCTTCTTGCTGTCATCGGTCGGAGCTGGTATAGGAGCTGTACTGCTCATGCTGATATATATAGGATCACCAGCCAGATTGTCGGTAGACAAGGCTCCTAACAGGCGTGAGAAACGCAATACGATTTTATCTTTTGTATTGTCTTCCGGAGTAACAAGTACGGTAAATACCTTGTCTTCGCGATCGGTTGTTCCGGCGAACATTTGTGTAAGTGCCTTTTCCTGTTTGTCAAGATTGTCCATTATCAGCTTGAGTGAAGCTCCGTCTTTAGGCATGGTGTCAGCTTGTCCTCGCAAGATCAAATTTTTGCTTTCGCGGATATTGTAAATTTCCTTAGCTGTCAGTTCCGCCATTTTCGCTGTCGAACCTGCCATCAGGATCTCTTCTGTCATGTACTTGCGTGTACTTTCATGTGGAAGAGGTTTCTCCAGTTCGTATCCTTGCTGCTGTTCGTATTCTTTAGGGAAAGTGGTATTTATAGCCTTGGCTATCCCGCTTTCTGTCAGCTCAATATTTGATAAGGTGCTTTTATCTTTCAGCTTGATGATATATGCTTTGGTAGAATCGGGAATTCCGATAGAGCGAACGTCAATCTGTTTGATTTCCCAGTATGTTTCCGGTTGAGGATTTACATTGTTCATGCGCAGGTAACGATTGGCATACTGGCATAGCTCTCCCGGCTGATAGCTTATGCGTGTGGCTATAATATTTACTTCCAGAGCTGTTTTAGGCAGAAAGTATACGATGCCTTCGTCTGTGCCCGGTGTGTATATATTTACATCCTGTGCTGCAATGTGTGTTGAGCATGCCAACAATCCCAATGCAATAATCGTTCTGTTCATAATGGTTTGTTATTTAGTTTCTGTAATGTTTTTCCATGCTTCGGGTAGGGCTTCAATGATATCTCCTGCTGTCAGGCTGATTTCTCCTACACGGTTGCGGGCAATATCACCTGCCAGACCATGTACGTATACGGCTATACGGCAAGCGTTTTCCTGTGAATATCCTTGCGACAGCAGGGCGAGGATAATACCGGTCAGTACGTCACCACTTCCTCCTGTTGCCATACCCGGATTACCTGTCTGATTGAAGTAGCAGTTGCCTTCGGGGGTAATAACTACAGTGTAAGCTCCTTTCAGTACAATGTAACATTGCAGATAGGCAGAAAGCTCTTTGGCTTTGGTCAGACGTTCGAAACTGTTGTTGCATCTTCCGATAATGCGTTCCAGTTCTCCGATATGCGGTGTCAGGATTGTCCGTTTCGGAATCCGGTTCAGGTAATTACGGTGTGTACTGAATACGTTCAGTGCGTCAGCGTCGAGAACCAGAGGAATGAAACATTCTTTCAGCTGGTCGAATGTAGCGAGTGCAGTTTCTTCTTCCTGACCGATTCCCGGACCGATAGCCAGTGCCTGGAAGTTATCCAAGTCTACGGGTTCGGCAAAATAGAGTTCGTGTACATCGTTTTGTACCATTGCTTCGGGTACACTGGTCTGTACAATGTCATGGTTGCGGACAGGAGTATGAACTGTCAGTAAGCCTATACCCGAACGCAGACATGCACGGGCAGCTAATATGGAAGCTCCTGCCATACCGTATGAGCCGGCAATCAGCAGTCCATGTCCGAAATTGCCTTTATGTGCGAAACGGCTGCGAGGCTTGATCAGCTGGCGTATTTCATTTGCTTCGGTGATGAAGTACGGAGTAGAGGCTTCTTCTATGAAGTTTTTGCTGATGCCTATATCCAGTACTTTCCATTCGCCTACGATGTCTTCATTTTCGGCAAACAGGAAAGACAGTTTCGGCAACTGGATACTTAATGTCAGGTCAGCCCGTATGATGTTCTGGCGGATATTGTTTGAGTTGTCTTCTCCCATCAATCCGGAAGGCAGGTCGATGGATACAACCGTAGCTTGTGAAGCATTGATGTATTTCACTACCGATGCGAATCCACCACTTAACGGTTTGTTCAGTCCTGAACCGAAAAGTCCGTCTATCACGATGTCATCTTTTGTCAGCTGAGGAGGGTCGAAGCTGTTGCTGATTTCGTGATAGTTAGGGAATCCGCATTCTTGCAGGCGTTGTACATTCTTCATGCAATCGTCCGACAAGACTCCGGTGATATTGAACAGATATACTTCTACTGTATAATTTTTCAGGAACAGCATGCGTGCTACGGCAACGGCATCTCCTCCGTTGTTTCCAGAGCCTGCAAATATGATTATTCGGTGAGATTTATCCCAACGACGGCAAATTTCATCAGTTAGCAGCGAGGCTGCTTTTTCCATCAGATTGATGGAAAGTATGTTTTCTTGGGCGATTGTATATGCGTCCGCCTGTTTTTGCTGAGTGCAACTAAGTATTTTCATCTTTTTTCTAAATAGCTATTTGTCGGTAAAAGTACGAAAAAAGTATAGAAGTTTGAGGGATAATTCGTATTTTTGTCCCAATTTTATAAACTTATATATTATGAGTGTAATTCAGATCAAAGATAAACGCTTTAAGACTTTTATTCCTGAGGAGCAAATAATGAAGGAAGTGGCTCGTGTAGCAGATGAAATCAATCGTGATTTGTCGGGAACCAATCCGCTTTTCATAAGTGTGTTGAATGGTTCGTTCATGTTTACGGCTGATCTGATGAAGCACTTGACTATGCCTTGTGAGGTTTCTTTCGTAAAACTGGCTTCGTATGAAGGTACTTCTTCTACCGGTAAAGTGAAAGAACTGGTTGGCTTGGGTGATGATATCACGGGACGTACAGTGGTGATTGTAGAAGATATTGTCGATACGGGACTGACTATGAAGCAGCTGGTAGAAACATTGCGTGCCCGCGGTCCGAAAGACATTAAAATTGCTACATTGCTGGTTAAGCCGGATAAGCTGAAGGTTGAGCTTGACATTAACTATGTGGCAATGAACATTCCTAATGACTTTATCGTAGGATATGGACTTGACTACGACGGACTGGGACGAAACTATCGTGATATTTATACTGTGATAGAATAATTATTCATAATTAAAATAAAAGGTAATAAAGATGTTGAACATTGTAATTTTCGGCGCACCGGGTTCAGGTAAAGGAACTCAGAGTGCTCGTATCGTAGAGAAATATGGTTTGAACCACATCTCTACTGGTGACGTTTTGCGTGCAGAAATCAAGAATGGTACAGAACTGGGTAAAACTGCCAAAGGATATATCGACAACGGTCAGTTGATTCCAGATGCTTTGATGATAGATATCCTGGCTAGCGTATTCGATAGCTTCAAGGATAGCAAAGGTGTTATTTTCGATGGTTTCCCACGTACAATCGCTCAGGCAGAAGCTTTGAAAGAAATGTTGAAAGTACGCGGTCAGGAAGTTTCTATCATGCTTGACCTGGAAGTTCCGGAAGATGAACTGATGACTCGTCTGATCAAACGTGGACAGGAATCTGGTCGTGCTGACGATAATGAAGAAACTATCAAGAAACGTTTGGTAGTTTATCATTCTCAGACTGCTCCTCTGATTGACTGGTACAAGAATGATGGCAAATATTGCCACATCAATGGCTTGGGTTCTATGGATGGTATCTTTGCAGATATTTGCTCTGCTATCGATAAACTCTAATTGAAGATATGAAAAACGGAGAATGAGAAAACTTCCGTTTGGAGGTTTCTCGTTCTCTTTTTTGTAACAGACAGTGCAATCTCGATTGCATTAAGTAAAACCGTCAGACAGACGGTTGACTCATTTAATTTTTCAAAGAAATATTATGGCTGAATCGAATTTTGTTGATTATGTAAAAATCTACTGCCGCTCCGGTAAGGGAGGGCGCGGATCGGTACACATGCGCCGTGAAAAGTATATGCCCAACGGAGGTCCTGACGGTGGCGACGGTGGTAGAGGAGGTCATGTTATCTTGCGGGGAAACCGCAATTACTGGACTTTGCTACACCTGAAGTACGAGCGTCACGTGTTTGCTGAACATGGTGGTAATGGCTCGAAGAACAAGAGTTTCGGTAAAGATGGTGCAGACAAGGTTATTGAAGTGCCGTGCGGTACTGTCGTTTACAATGCAGAAACAGGTGAATATGTATGCGATATTACTGACGACGGACAAGAAGTCATTCTGCTGAAAGGTGGTCGTGGAGGCTTAGGAAACTGGCATTTCCGTACGGCAACCCGTCAGGCTCCACGCTTTGCACAGCCTGGTGAGCCGATGCAGGAAATGACTGTTATTTTGGAATTGAAACTATTGGCAGATGTTGGTCTGGTCGGTTTTCCAAATGCCGGAAAATCCACTCTTCTATCTACAGTTTCGGCTGCGCGTCCGAAAATAGCCAATTATCCGTTTACTACACTGGAACCGAACCTGGGTATCGTTTCTTATCGTGAAGGCAAGTCTTTTGTCATGGCAGATATACCGGGTATTATAGAAGGTGCAAGTGAAGGTAAGGGGCTCGGACTTCGTTTCCTGCGGCATATTGAACGTAACTCGTTGTTGCTTTTTATGGTTCCCGGTGATACTGATGATATTCGCCGTGAATATGATATCTTGCTGAACGAGCTGGCTAAGTTCAATCCGGAGATGCTTGACAAGCAGCGGGTACTTGCTATCACTAAATGTGATATGCTGGATGAAGAGCTGATAGAAATGTTGACACCTACATTGCCTGAAAATATACCTTATGTATTTATTTCTTCTGTTGCCAATATCGGAATTCAGCAGTTGAAAGATATATTGTGGGAGGAATTGAATAAAGACAGTAACCGCCTGGAAGGACTTCGTCAGGCGTCTATTGTGCATCGTGCAAAAGATGTTACTAAGCTTCAGCAGGAATTGAAGGATATGGGTGAAGATGAAGACTTCGATTTCGAATATGAAGATGCTGACGACGATGAAGATTTCGACTACGAATATGAGGAAATAGATTGGGACGACGAACCACAGAAGTAATGATTCACTATTCAGAAGATAAAAGAATGTTGGAGTATGGTTTAATGAAATCGTACCCCGGCATTTTTTGTTTCTCTACAACTCGCCACGGGGGATATAGTACAGGAGAATATGCTTCGTTTAATTGCAATAACTATTGCGGCGATGTTATGGAGAACATATTGAAAAACAGAATTCTGCTATGCTCTTTATTGCCAGGTACAGAGAAAGAACTGGTTATTCCACATCAGGTACATCGTGCAAAGGTTCGGATTGTTGATAGAGAATTCTGTAAACAGCCGGAGAGTTTGCGAACTTCTTTGCTGGAAGGTGTGGATGCGTTGGTTACTGACGTTCCTGGCAAGTGTATCTGTGTGTCGACTGCCGATTGTGTTCCGGTAATGTGTTTCGATACAAAGCAGGATGTGGTTGCTGCCATACATGCAGGATGGAGAGGTACGGTAGCACGTATCGTAACCGAAACGTTGCAGGTAATGAACCGTACGTATGGAACACAGGGGAAGGATGTTGTAGCCTGTATAGGTCCTAGCATATCACTGGAAGCTTTTGAGGTAGGTGATGAGGTCTATACTTGTTTCGAACAGCAGGGGTTCGATATGCAGCGTATAGCATCGCGTCAGGAAAAGTGGCATATTGATTTGTGGGAGGCAAACCGTATGCAGCTACTTGATTTTGGTGTACTCCCATCAAATATAGAGCTAAGTGGTATTTGTACGTGGAAAGAAAATGCCGATTTTTTCTCGGCACGCAGGCAAGGTATATCTTCGGGACGTATTTTGTCAGGCATTATGTTGAAATCGGTTTAATCCTGACTTATATTTGTCTGGAGGCTTTTGTTTTTAGAAATAATAAATCAGTATACAATGAAGAATTTAGTGATAGAAGTATCTGAAGAGCTAAAACAGGCTTGGCCACAGTTTCGGGGAGCAGCTGTTTTTGCAACTGTAAAAAATACTGCCTATAATGAGGAACTGTGGAAACGTATTGACGAGTTTACTGTGTTATACCGTTCTAAATATACCACCGACTCCATCAAAGAAATGCCGGCCATTCAGGCAACCCGGCAGGCTTATAAAAAATGTGGAAAAGATCCCAGTCGCTATCGTCCTTCTTCAGAAGCCTTGTGTCGCCGTATATTGAGGGGTATTCCTTTGTATCAGATAGATACCCTGGTCGATTTGATTAATCTGGCTTCCATATACAGTGGACATTCCATTGGCGGATTTGATCTGGATAAAATACAAGGTGACCGTCTGGTATTAGGTATAGGAAAAGCGGGAGAACCTTACGAAGGAATAGGCCGAGGAGAACTGAATATCGAAGGTATGCCTGTATATCGTGATGCTGTAGGGGGTGTAGGTACTCCTACCAGCGATAACGAACGGACTAAAATAAGCGAAGGTACTACACACCTGCTTGCTATAATGAATGGATATAGTGGAAGCGAAGGACTGGAAGAAAATGTAACTTATATGGTCGATTTACTAAAAGAATTTGCTGAGGCTCAGGAAGTGAAAATTGTATATTTCGAATGATGAAACTAAGAATACACGTCGTTTTATTGCTTTTAGGATGGATAGGGTGTATGTCATTGATGTATGCGTCCGATCCGATTGTACGATCTTTTTCGGTAATGGAGCGTAATCACATTCGTGTAAAGACTCCGGAGCTTTTTGCAAACGGAAATAGTTTTGAGATTCATCTAGAAAACTTGTCCGATTCGATGTGGTGTTTCCCTCTTCCGAAAGGAAAGGTTATATCGGCATATGGTGCTCGTGGAGGACATAGTGGTTCGGATATTAAAACCTGTGCCAACGATACTATCCGTTGTGTCTTCGATGGTGTTGTGCGTATGGCTAAACATTATGGTGGATATGGCAAAGTGATAGTTGTACGTCATGACAATGGAATTGAAACCATTTATAGTCATAATTCAAAGAATATGGTGGCAGCGGGAGATACTGTAAAGGCTGGCCAACCTATTGCCCTAACGGGACGTACAGGACGGGCTACAACCGAACATTTGCATTTTGAGATCAGAATAAATGGACAGCACCTTAATCCGGGACTTCTTTTTGATATGAAAACCGGTAACTTGCTGAAGCGCACACTGGTCTGTACAAAGACTGGAAATCATGTGAAATTAGTTCCTAAAAAATAAATTAAGAATCATTTTAGAAAATCATTGTATGGATATAGAAAAGATATTGACCGAAGGAATTGTCTTTAAAGGCAGCAAGCCTTCTACCGCTAAAAAAGAAGATAAGGTAAAGACAAAGGCAAAGAAGAAAACGTATATTACCGGATTGCATGGCTCAGGCTCTGCAAAGATGAAAGCTGAATACCGTCGTCGACGTGCTAACCGTCATAAGAATGGATAAAACTAAGAAAACGGATACCAGACATATTATTTAATAACTAACTAATTTATGTAATTATGAAAAAGATTTTAATGATTGTAGTTGTAATGATGGCCGCTTTGTCATCATATGCACAGGAGATGTATTTGGGTGGTGGTATCAGCCTTTGGAGAGACTGTGATGCCGATGTAACCTCATTCTCTATCTCACCCGATTTTGGCTATAATTTGAATGAGCGTTGGGCTGTAGGTGGCGAAGTTGTTTTTTCTCATGAAGGAACACATTATGATGTGGGAGATGAAAAGGTTTCGTCTCATATTAACAGTTTTGCCATAGCTCCATATGCTCGTTATTCTTTCTATGAAAATAAGATAGTACGTTTGTTTATTGATATGGGAATGGGCTTCTCTACATCAAAACCTAAGCATGGAGATTCTGTAAATGGATTTGAAATAGGTTTGAAACCAGGGCTTGCTATTAAGTTGAATGATAGCTTCAGCTTTATTACCAAAGTAGGTTTTGCCGGTTATCGTGATGATTATTTCAGAGGAGCTGATGGCTTTGGTGTTACTTTGGATGGAGAAAACATTTCAATCGGTATCGATTATGAGTTTTAATCTGAACGGTTGAATAAAATTCTATGAATATACTGAAAGCCTCTCGCATGAACTAGCATGCGGGAGGCTTTTTTATTGTATCATAAAAACAGACAGATGTAAAAAAGTCGGATATTTTAGCCATTATCGTTGTTTTTCAATTCTTTTTCCCTTCTTTTGATTGCAATATTTAGTTATATTCCTATATTTGTTTTTAGGAGTTTGCACTGAATCCCTTATTGGGATGCGCTGCTGGCAGAATAGATGTGATTTCTTAACAAAAAAGTCTGAAATATGAAAAAACTGTATCTTTTAGTCTTGTGTATGATATCGGCTATGCTTGTTAATGCTCAAGCACCGGTATGGAACGTGAAAGTTGGTTTGGGTGCCTCTTCATGGATGGGAGATGGATTCGGATCTGCAAAAGCTTTGTTTAATCAGCGGATAGGTGTAGGTGTAGATATCCCTCTTACAGCTTGGGTGTCTTTTCAGACTGGTCTTAACTGGACTTCCAAAGGTGCGAAATATTCATTGGTAAACGATACCAAACAAACCGTTAATCAGAATTATTTTGAAATGCCGTTATTGGCGGCTTTCCATATCGGAACCCCAAAGAATTTTGATGTGATTATTTCTGGAGGTGGATATATTGGTTGTGGAATAGTGGGTAAAACCGAACAGAAAGCAGATGATGTTACTTCATCGTGGGGTACGTTTAATGATGCGTGTGTGGGAGATATCAAAATCTGGGACGGTCTCCGTCGTTTCGATGCAGGTATACAGGCTGGTATAAATTTGGATTTCCGTCATTATATTGTAGGTGTAGAGGGTGAATTCGGATTGGCCCGTATGTGGGAAAAAGGACCTCGCAACTTGGGAATCTTTGCAACTTTTGGATATAAATTTTAGGTACTTATAAAAATAAAAGGAGCGGACAGCTATAGAGGAAATGAAAACCTTATGCTGTCCGCTTATTGTTTTTAATATTCTATGGACTGTGCGATTAATGATGGAAGAGACGGATACCTGTAAATGCCATAGCTATACCATATTTATCACATGTAGCTATTACATGGTCATCACGCACTGAACCACCAGCTTGCGCAATGTATTCTACTCCGCTCTTGTGGGCACGTTCTATGTTATCACCGAAGGGGAAGAAAGCGTCCGATCCCAAAGCCACACCTTTCAGTGTATCCAACCATGCACGTTTTTCTTCGCGAGTCAGCACTTCCGGTTTTTCTGTAAAGAACTGCTGCCATACACCATCGGCAAGTACGTCATCGTGTTCATCGCTGATATAGACATCAATTGTATTATCACGGTCGGCACGGCGTATTTTTTCAACCCAAGGCAGATTCAATACTTTCGGGTGCTGGCGTAGATACCAGATATCAGCTTTATTTCCTGCAAGACGAGTACAGTGAATACGGCTCTGCTGTCCGGCTCCGATACCGATAGCCTGTCCGTCTTTTACATAACATACAGAGTTCGACTGTGTATATTTTAATGTAATCAGTGCAATCATCAAGTCGCGGCGTGCTGATTCCGGGAAATTCTTGTTTTGAGTAGGAATGTTTGCGAATAAATCGTCGCCGTTCAGTTTGATTTCATTACGTCCTTGTTCGAAAGTGATTCCGAATACATCTTTACGTTCTATCGGAGCAGGGCGATATTCCGGATCTATCTTGATAACATTATATGTTCCTTTACGTTTATTCTTCAGAATTTCCAGTGCTTCGTCTGTATATCCAGGAGCAATGACTCCGTCAGAAACTTCGCGGTTGATAAAACGTGCTGTAGCTTCGTCGCATACATCACTCAGCGCAATGAAGTCGCCGTAAGACGACATACGGTCAGCACCACGCGCACGAACATACGCATTTGCCAAAGGAGAAAGAGGAAGGTTGTCTACGAAATAAATTTTCTTCATTGTATCATCCAGCTCCAGACCGATAGCTGCTCCTGCAGGGCTGACATGCTTGAATGATGTTGCAGCCGGCAGGCCGGTAGCTTCTTTCAGTTCTTTTACTAACTGCCATCCATTCAGGGCATCCAGAAAATTGATATATCCGGGACGTCCGTTCAATACCTCAATTGGCAGCTCTCCTTCTTGCATAAAGATACGTGCCGGTTTCTGGTTAGGATTACAGCCGTACTTCAATTCGAGTTCTTTTGCCATAATTTATATGTTTATAGTTGCTTGTCTACAAAAATACAGAATATTTTCGGCTTATTGAAAAAACTTTTTACCTTTGTGACGCATTGGTTCAAGAGATTATCTGTTTTTAGAAGATAATCTCTTGATTAAAAGGGAATCAGGTGAGAGTCCTGAACAGTCCCGCTGCTGTAAATTCCATATCATATAAATGTCGCAAACAGTCGTTCAGACCACTGGAAAAATGTTTGTTTCCGGGAAGGTAGTTTGCGACTAGGAATAAGTCAGAAGACCTGCCATGCATATTTCTTCACAGCTTTCGAGGAAAAAGCGTGGGATGACTTTTCGGTGCATATTCTATCTGTTCACCCCATTGCTTTATTTTTCGCAGGCAATGCAAAGGCTGTTCCTTTGCTGTTATATTAAGTATTGAGAAAATATGAAGTATATTGTATGTAGTTGGATGATGCTGATTGGATGTGCCGTTCAATGTTATGGCAGTCAGGAAATAGATACAACGAAAGTCTATTCCATACCGGAGGTTGTGGTTTCCGACCGCTACCAGACGCGTGAAGTCCGTTCGGCTGTTCCTCTTCAGATCTTTTCTCGCGAAGAGCTGAAAAACCTGAATGTGATGCAGGTATCCGATGCTGTCAAACACTTCTCTGGTGTGACAGTGAAAGATTATGGAGGAATAGGAGGACTGAAAACAGTTTCTATACGCAGTCTGGGAGCACAGCATACAGTAGTGGGATACGATGGAATAGCTGTTACCGACTGTCAGACCGGACAGGTGGATATCGGTCGCTTTTCATTGGAAAATGTAGACCGTCTGATGTTAAGCAACGGGCAAAGTGACCAGATTTTTCAGCCTGCACGTTTTTTCGCTTCAGCTGGAATTTTGAATATCCAGACACTTACTCCTGTTTTTCAGAATAACAAGTCTGTTAATCTGAACGCATCCGTGAAATCGGGTTCATGGGGACTGGTGAATCCTTCAGTTTTGTATGAACAGAAACTGGGTGAAAAATGGGCATTGACAGCAAATGCGGAATGGATGTCATCCGATGGACATTATCCTTATACATTATATTACGGCGAGGAAGGTGATCAGTCGAGTCGTGAAAAACGCAAGAATACGGAAGTGCAGACATTCCGTGCCGAGGCAGGTCTGTTCGGTAATTTTTCTGATACGGAACAATGGAAGCTGAAAGCTTATTATTATCAGTCGTCACGCGGGCTTCCCAATGCAACAACTTTGTACTACGATTATTCCTCACAACATTTGTGGGATAAAAATATTTTCATCCAGAGCCAGTATAAAAAAGAGTTCAGCCGTAAATGGGTGTTTCAGGCTTCGGGCAAATGGAACTGGACCTACCAGCATTATCTGGACCCAGATTATAAAGGAACTACCGGACAAAGTGAGAACAGTTATTTTCAGCAGGAATATTATCTTTCTACGGCAGTGTTGTTCCGGGCGCTGGACTGTCTTTCTTTTTCTCTTTCAACCGACGGAATCGTTAACCGTATGAACTGCGACTTGAAAGATTTTGCCAAGCCAGTGCGTTACTCATGGCTTACTGCGCTGGCTGGGAAATATGTCAACGACTGGATGACGCTTTCAGCTTCTGTTTTGTCTACAGTTATTTATGAAGACGTAGCAAAAGGCAACAGTGCCGGGGGACACCGGAAACTTTCTCCGTATGCCAGTGTATCATTTAAGCCATTTGCTTCAGAGGAGTTTCGTGTCCGTTTCTTTTATAAAGATATTTTCCGTCTGCCGAGTTTTAATGATTTGTATTACGGACAGACCGGTAATATTCGTCTGAAGCCGGAAAATGCCAGCCAGCTGAATGTCGGACTGACATATAGTAAACGCATTTCTGACTGGCTTCCTTATGTATCGGCAACGGTGGATGCTTATTCCAACCGGATAACCGACAAGATAGTAGCGATACCGACCAAGAACCTGTTTATCTGGAGTATGGTAAATCTGGGTAAAGTCGATATAAAAGGAATAGACTTTACAGCAAGTGTTAGTGTACAGCCGGCAGAAAAATATGTGTTGAGCCTATCGGGTAATTACACTTATCAGCGTGCGCTGGATGTTGCGAACTCAGATCCTTCTACTCTTGAAGGAAAAACGTATAAGCATCAGATAGCCTATACACCGCGTGTGTCAGGTTCCGGACAGGCAGTACTCGAAACACCGTGGGTAGACTTGTCGTATTCCATGCTGTTTTCCGGCAAACGCTATGCGTTGGGACAGAATATAGCCAAGAACAGGCTGGACGGATATACTGATCATAGCGTTTCTGTACGTCGGGGGTTCCGTTGGAAAAAGACAAACCTCTCGCTGGCACTTGAGATGCTGAATCTGGCAGATAAGAATTATGAAATAGTGAAAAACTTCCCGATGCCCGGACGGTCTTTTCGGATAACAGTCGGAGTGAAATATTGATGAATATGAGGAAACTGGTAGTTATTATATATTCGTTGGTTTTGCTGTTTGCCGGTTGCGATGATTTGGAAGACAAGCCTTATACAACCGGTGAAGCAAATGGGGTAGTAGAGGACTATGGAACGGCAGAAATGTATATCTTGAATGAAGGGTTGTTTAATTTGAACAACAGTACACTGGCAAGATATTCCTTCCTGACGAATAGCTGTTCGTATGATTATTTCCGTGCGCTGAATCATCGCGGATTGGGAGATACCGCTAACGACATGGATATTTACGGTAGTAAATTATATGTTGTGGTAAATGTTTCCAGTACAGTAGAGGTAATAGACCTTCAGTCCGGGCTTTCCGTAAAGCAGATTCCGATGCTGACCGATAATGGCAGTTCCCGTCAGCCTCGTGCCATTACTTTTGATTCGGGAAAAGCTTATGTCTGTTCGTATGATGGAACCGTAGCTCGTATCGATACTGCTTCTCTGGAGATAGACGGAGTAGCGGAAGTCGGACGTAATCCGGAAGATCTTTGTGTGCAGGATGGAAAACTTTATGTGTCCAATTCAGGTGGATTAGACTGGGCTGGAGTGGGAGTTGACCGTACGGTATCTGTTGTCGACCTGTCAACTTTTGCAGAAACGAAAAAAATTGAAGTCGGTCCTAATCCGGGAAAGATACTTGCCGGTCCCGATCATAGTGTATGGGTAGCTACACAAGGAGAACAGATAGAGCAGGGTGACTATAAACTGGTAAAAATAAACTCACAGTCGGATGTTGTAGAAAAAGTTTATGACGAACCGGTAATGGATTTTGCCTTCGATTATAATATCGCCTACCTTTATAATTACGATTATTCGACCGGACAAACCGCATTCAAGGTGTTCGATCTTACTTCAGGTACGGTGTTACGGAGTCAGTTTATTACCGATGGAACAAATATAGAACGCCCGTTCTCCATTCAGGTAAATCCTTATAGCAGCAATGTTTATATAACCGAAGCGTACAATTATCAGGTAGATGGTGATTTGTTATGCTTTACTCCTGAAGGTACACTTATGTTTCGCCTGAGTGGAATCGGGTTAAATCCGAATACCGTGCTGTTCCGTGATGAGGCTGCCGGTGTAGATACTCCGGATAATCCCGATGAATCGGATGAAATGGCTGCTTATGCCGATAAAGTATTCGATTATGTTCCGGCCCCTACACAATATATGAATACGGTTACGACTGCTTATACCGACGGCTTTACAACCAAGCAACAGGTACTGGACTATGCTGCCGAACGACTTCGGAAAAAATCATTGTTGTCGTTAGGGGCATACGGGGGCTATATTGTGTTAGGCTTTTCTCAACCCGTACCAAATGTTCCGGGAGAATACGATTTTAAAATTTACGGTAATGCCAACTATAATCCGAATGCTTGGCAGGACCGTCCTGGTGGTAGTGCAGAACCGGGTATTGTACTAGTTTCGAAAGATGAAAACGGTAACGGGCTGCCCGATGATGAATGGTACGAACTGGCCGGCAGTGAGTATGGAACAGATACCGAAATACGTGATTATGAGATTACTTATTATCGTCCTGAACCTGAAAATGCTGATGTGCGTTGGACAGATAATCAGGGAAATGAAGGGTATGTGTATCGGAATACTTTTCATCAGCAGTCATCGTATTATCCGCTTTGGGAAGAGAGTGATTGCCTGATCTTCCGTGGAACACGCCTGAAAGATAATGCGGTTCAAGAAAACGGAGTGTGGGTAGGTTATGCTTACGACTGGGGATATGCCGATAATCATCCCAACAGTACGGAGATGTCGAAGTTTAAGATAGATTGGGCTGTAGATGCTCAAGGTAATAAAGTCGCTCTCGATCAGATTGATTTCGTGAAGATATATACGGCTGTCAATCAGTATTGTACTCAGATAGGAGAACTTTCGACAGAGATTACCGGAGTGGAGAATTTACATTATGAGAAATAATCAGTAAACTATATTTTAATCATTTAATTAATTAACGACAGATGAAAAAGTTATTTTTTGTTTTGTACGCATGTTTATGCGTGGGATTGTGGAGTTGTAGTAACGATGATGAGCCGACAGTACCTGCAAAGCAGGAAGTGGCAGTTAGCTTCGAAGACAAATTAACGGAACCTAATACATCATTTGCCCCTACTGAAGGTGAGGAATACAATGAATGGTATAAAGTTACATCGTTTACCGATAGTAAATCGCTGATAGAATGTAACAACTACTTTAGTGATTGGGGCTTTGGTGGCGGATTTACCTATACCAATACTACCGATGTAACTACTCCGGGCTATTCTAATCTCAGCGCGATAACCGGAAAGGGTAAGGATGGCAGTGTATATCTTACTGTAGCTTTGTCGAATCCTACTAAATTGACTAACTTGCAGGCTGGTACATATCAGTTCAAGGGAGCTTATATAACTAATACTACTTATGCTTATTTAGCAGTAAAAGATGGAAACGATGGTGGTGTTAGTGTAGTGAAAGGTCCTTTCGAAGATGGTGATTATTTTACTGTAACTGCAATCGGTCATGCAGCTTCTGGCGAAGAAGTTGGAAGAAGCACTTTCTATCTGGCCGACTATCGTGATGGAAAGAGCTCTGTAGTGAATATTTGGGAATGGTTCGACTGGACTCCGCTGGCTAATGCTGCATATGTGACTTTCGAAATGGAATCTACCGATACAGGTGATTATGGTATGAATACTCCGAACTATTTCTGTCTGGATGGCATTACATTAGTTGAAAAATAAGGTTTTATTTTTCTTAATCATAATGAGGAGGGTAATATTATAAGTGTATTAAGACTCATTTTGAGAAAAGATGTTTTTGCGTTTAATACGCATTATAACACCCAAAGAAAGGATAAGTCAGAATAAAATAATCCTCCGGGAAATTATGGTTTATAACTACAGGGCCTGAAAGGGACGGTTTAAAATTGCAAAAGTAACAATCGTATAGATTGAAACTTAAAAGCGAAAAATCTCCTGCTTTTAGTCATATAATAAATGAAGACTAAAGCAGGAGATTTGTGTGTTGTAACTTATAGGTTATAAGTACGTTTATCCAATTTCTCTATTTTGAACCTTTTTGCCTTTAAAGGTGTACCATTCTTTGTTTGGTTGGTAGAACAACAGACTTTTAATCAGATTTTCTTTGGCTTTTAAGCTTCAGGTCAAGTTTATTCATGCTAGAATGAAGTCTTGATATCGTTTCTTTTCCGTTTGATTATTGTCATTTGTTGTTTGCAGGCAAATCACTTTCTGGAAAGCGGTTCTGCATAAATATAAGCTGTTGGCCAACTGTCATCAATCCGAAGCTGTACGATGCGTGTCTGGTCGGTTTCCCAGATAGCCAGAGGAGTTGCATGGTCATGATGATAATCAAAATCGGCAGTATATGCTTCCGCTAGATCAGGAGAGTTTTTGTCGATGGACGGAGCACCGTATATTCCTGTTATGTAGCGGTAAAGTACATCGGATGATTTTTCGTAGAATACCTGCTCGTCTTCTCCGGCAGAATTAAATATATAGAGGTTCCACCCAGGGACGCCATTGTCGGACAGATGGTTATAATATGTCAATTCAAAGTCGCTGTTGAACAGGTTTACAGTACCCGTTCTCTTCTGGTCTGGCTCATCAGGAAATTCGTTCCATTTCCAGCCTAAAAAGTCTTTTGTAACAACTTGCAGATTGATTGTTTCACTTCTGAAAGTTTCTTCTTTGTCTTTATATCCTGACAGGTATGTCTTATACTCGCCGGGATAATAAAAGCAGTGACTCCATAAAAAGGTTTTTTCCTGCTGTTCCATGATACGGAATGAGTGAAGATTTTTATCCTTGTCTTCTACTATCCACACTATTGAATCAAACTGATTGGAGATGTCCCACATGGAAACGGTACGATTGAACGAAATAGAGAAAGTAGTCAAATCCAGTAAGTTGCAGGTTGTCTTATCTGCATTCAACTGAAAGGTCAGGCTTCCGTTTTCCGGTGTTTCTGTTTCAGGATTTCCTGTAATTTCGGATAATTCAGTGCTCTTTTCACATCCACATAAGGCGATGAGGCACAGCATAGGTAGTAATATTGCTTTCTTCATACTCATAATGTTGTTACAAATTCATATCTTGTATATTCTGTAAATGAGTTGTCTTTGCTTAGTTCCAGATAAACCTTTTCAGAATCTTTTGAATAATAAAAACGAAAATAGAGGAACAGAGGATCACTGCCATCGGCTGGATTTATTAATAAAGCTCTGTTGGGAAGCAAGATAGACATCGGACCTTGGAAGCTGGCGTATTTGTTATCTTTCTCATAGTAGACAAAGTAATCATCATCGGTTCTTTGGTAAAGTTCGATGGTGGAGAAATTCTCATCTTTTTCGTCGATGATGCCGTCATGTGAATAGACAGACTTCCATTTGCCATAGAACGGACTGGTATGACTGAATTCTCCGTCGCCTTGTATCGTCAATTTTTCTGCATCCGCCTCACAGATGAGGTTTTTGGTAGCCATATTAGATAGCAGTTGGATACCGTCTTGAGTCCTGAGCCAGGAGTATTTTTGACTTTCCCAAATGCCGGAAGTATTGAAGGTGAAGCACTCGGCATTGCCATCAGCGGCAAAAGTATAATAGAAGGTGGAGCCGGTAAAATGGTTGTGTGCATCGCTTGCAAGCCAAGAACCGATAAAAGGACAATCGAGGATATATGACAGTTGAGGACTCTTCAACTGAAGAGTTGCCCCATAAAACAGATAGTCACAATCTTTGATGGATTTGCCGTTGTCGAAATCAATGTACAAATGATTGTTGGAACAGTACCATTCCAGCGTACCGTCGTCATAAGAGCCTTTACCGTCTTTCTCGAAAACAAGTGTTCGGGAGAAATCATTGCCATTATTCGATGCATATTCCCACTTACCTTCCAGTTGCCAATCGTAACTTTTGATCACTTCTTCTACTTCCTCTCCGTCAGGAGTATTGGTGGGAGTTTCATTGTCGTTGCAGCTTGGCAGACAAAATAGACTGAAACATAGTAGAATACTGCTTAATGCATATTTCATGTTCATACTGTGTGCTTATTAAATTTAGAAATAGGTTAAAGCTAGTTGTGTGATGTTTTTTTTGATTTTTATGGGTTTTACGTGAATATTCTTTTCGGTACTACTTCGTTCTTGAATTAGTAAAGAATATTTCGTGATTAAATTGCTTCAATAACAAAGTTAGCGAAAAATGTTCTTTCAAAGAAATTATTTATGGTGTTTGTTGCAGAATCATTTGAAAGGAAATACAGAGAATAATTTATGAATTATATTGGCTGTTTCTATTTTTTATTCAGGTCGTTTACGAAGAATAAATAAAACTGTAATTTTGCACTCCTTAAAAAAATATAGGTTTGAAGTAATGATTTTATAGCGATAGAAAAATGAAAAAGAGTCTGATAGCTTTGGCTTTTGGTACACTTGGACTGGGTATTGCCGAGTTTACCATGATGGGTATTTTACCTTATGTAGCCCAGGATTTGGGTATTAGTATTCCAGTGGCTGGTCATCTTATTTCTGCGTATGCATTGGGTGTCTGCTGTGGTGCTCCGATGCTGATCCTGGCACGCAAACGACCGTTGAAGCAAACATTGCTGGCCTTGGTGCTGCTTATGATTATCGGAAATCTCTGTGCTTCTGCTGCTCCCAATTATTGGGTGTTAATGGCTGGTCGTTTTATATCCGGTCTTCCGCACGGCGCTTATTTCGGTGTGGCATCCATTGTAGCTGGTAAGCTGGCAGATGAAGGAAAAGGATCGGAGGCTGTGTCTATCATGATAGCAGGCATGACAATTGCCAATTTGTTTGGTGTTCCTTTGGGTACTTCCTTGAGTCATACAATTTCGTGGCGTGTTACTTTCTTGCTTGTGGTATTCTGGGGGCTGATTACCTTATATTATATATATCGTTGGGTTCCACAGGTAGAAAATTTGAAGGATAACGGGTTTAAGGGACAGTTCCGTTTCCTCAAGTCGCCTGCGCCCTGGCTGATTCTCGGAGCAACCGCATTGGGTAACGGAGGCGTGTTCTGCTGGTACAGTTATGTCAATCCGATGCTTACTGAGATCTCCGGTTTCCAGACCAGTAGTATGACGGCTCTTATGGTACTGGCAGGCTTTGGTATGGTAGTAGGTAATCTGGTCGGTGGGCGTATGTCAGATCGTTATACGCCCGGAAAGGTTGGAACAGTAGTTCAGGGTATGATTGGTGTGGTTTTGTTACTGCTGTTTTTCTTTTCGCCTAATCCATGGTGTGCAGCTATACTCATGACGTTGTGTACTGCCGGCCTGTTTGCCGTTTCCAGTCCGGAACAAGTACTGATTATTCGTGTAGCTCCTGGAGGAGAGATGTTAGGAGGTGCATGCGTACAGATTGCCTTCAATTTAGGTAATGCGGTTGGTGCTTATGCTGGTGGACTGGCTGTCAGCGAAGGATATCGCTACCCTGCATTATGTGGAGTTCCATTTGCGTTTATAGGATTACTACTTTTCTTGATTTTTTATAAAAAATATCAGCATAAGTTTTAAGGAACTGTGTGTGACAATTGGTATATGAATGATTCCTCTTACCGGTAATTTATGAGGGATCATCATATACATTTGATGTTTTTTTATGTTGATTCAATGCACCCCTCAGCTTGTTCAGACTAGCTAAAATTTATGCTTAACCAACAGATTCCTCAGGTTTTTACGTTAATCCTATTTTATTTTTATTCTTGTAGGCAAAAATAATATTTATTGAATTAATCCCTCAGATTATTACGTTGATCCGTTGATCCTCTATGGTTGGGCAGTTTTTTCATCGGAATATAT
>UMHX01022737.1_pt1 | contig 85281 bp, 68 predicted proteins | sample 1965651 | NCBI WGS metagenome assembly UMHX01 (sample SAMEA4836109, study PRJEB28245) | human gut metagenome | biome: gut microbiome; material: fecal sample | place: Denmark | collected 2008 | reverse complement strand
CTGATACCTCAGCGGCCCGTTTTTTGCGCAAAAAGGGAAAAGGGCACGGGGCAGCGAAGGCTGTCCCGTGCCTTTTTTTGATGTGGAGAAAGACGAGGGGGGACGCCCCGTTCGAGCGTTGGAAAAAGCGTTGATAACCGCTTTGAGACATAATGTACAGAAGTTGAATGAATTCGACGTAATTTAAACGTTTGATTTCGTGCAAAATAGATAGTATCCTGTTGCCCATACCAAAAAAGGGCCCTCGAGGGCCGTTGCGCCCGCGCGGGAAAGAATATGCACGCGGGCGAAAAAGAGGATATGAGACACCCGCTCTCCGGTGAGTGAGAGACCTGTCGCAGCGCACAGAGCGGTGGAAACGGGAGAATACGACGGCTGCACGCTCAAGGAAAAGGACCACCGCTACTATATCAGCGGCGGCGAGGAGCTTGAGCTGAGCTTTGAGGACGCCGCGCGCAAGATCCTGTTCGACCCCAAGGGCAGCGTGCCCATCGGCGCGGGCACCTACAAGGCCGCGGCCTGCCCGAATCCGTTCTCCGTCTGCTTTGTCAAGGCGGAATACCACAAGAAGCTCAACGCCATCCGCCTCATGGACATCATCGAGGTCGCGGACGTCGGTACGCCCATCAACCGCCTGACCGTCGCCGGCCAGCTTGAAGGCGGCATCGCGCAGGGCGTGGGCTACGCGCTCTATGAGCGCATGGAGATCAACCCGCGCTCGCGCCGCACGCTGTCGACCGGTTTTCTGCACTACCGCATCCCGCAGATGGGCGACATGCCGCGCACGTATGTCGACATGGTCAACAGCCACGACCCCTACGGCCCGCACGGCGCGAAGAGCGTCGGTGAGCTTGCCACGGTGCCCGTGGCGCCGGCCATCGCGCAGGCGGCGTCGCTGACGGCGTCCCCGCAGATCAGAAACATCGCCACCGTCGGCGGCAGCATCATGCAGGACTGCCGCTGCATTTACTTCAACCAGCCGCACCTGTGGCGCAGCGGCCTTGCCTACTGCTTCAAGACCGGCGGCAGCATTTGCCACCAGATCCCGAACTCGCCGGTCTGCCGCGCGATCTACTATTCCGACGTCGCCACCGCGCTCATCGCTTACGAGGCGGAGGTCGAGTACATCGAAGACGGCGAGACGCACCGCACCGACCTCAAGTCCCTCATCGAGTGCCACAGCGTGGCCAACGGCCTTGCCTGCCACGAGCACCTGCCCATCCTCGTCACGCGCTTCTTCATCCCCGCGGCGGAGAAAGGCGAGCGCAGCGGCTTTTATAAATACGCGATGCGCACGACGATCGACTTCCCGATCATCAACTTCGCGCTCCGCTGCGGCGGCAAGCGCCCCGCGCGTCTGGCCGCGGTCGCGGTCGCGCCCCATCCGGTCGTGATGGCCGAGACGGCGGCGAAGATCGACTCCGACGCCACGGATGACGAGGTCATCGCGCAGGCCGAGGACGAGCTCAGAAAGCTCGCCATGCCGATCAAAGAGGCCTGCATGACCCCCGCGGTCAAGAGAAGCCTCTATCGCCACGTCGCAATGCTGCTGGATCTGAGAAAATAAGCAAAAAAAGAACCGTCCGATCGGACGGTTCTTTTTTGTCGTAGAAATTTACTTCGCGGCGCGGGCCAGAACGGCCTCGGCGCTCATGCTCGGGTTGATGGTCTCTTCGCTCTCGACCGCGATGGCCGCGGCGGCGGTACCGGCGGCGCAGCTTTCGGCAAGGTCGCGGCCCGCGAGAAACGACCAGACGAGGGATGCCATCATCGCGTCGCCCGCGCCGGTGGCGTTGCGCATCTCGGCCTTGCAGATGGGCTCCAAATGCGTCTCGCCCTGCTGCGCGGCAAACACGCCGTCGCCGCCGAGCGACAGGAACACGCGCTGCACGCCCTGATCGAGCAGCGCCTGCGCGGCCTGATGGAGCGTTGCATTGTCTGTGATCTTCACGCCGGAGAGGAGCTCTGCTTCGATGCGGTTGGGCTTGAGCGTGTGGACGTGACCGAGAAGCCCACGGAGCTTTTCCGCCTTGACGGTGGACACCGGATCGATGAAGAGCGGCGCGGCGCAGTGCTCGACAAGGTACGCGATGGACTCGCGCGGCAGGTTCGCGTCCACGACCACCGCGGCGGCGCCGTCGAGCAGCTCCTTCTGCGAGGCGAAGTAGTCCGGCGTCAACTTTTCGCAGATCTCCATGTCGGCCACGGCCACGGCCATGTCGCCGTCGCTGTCGCCCACGAACACGTAGGTCGAGGTGCGGCCGTCGGGCACGCGCAGCGCGTGCGAAAGGTCGATGCCGAGTTCTTTACAGCTCTCTTCGACCTGGCTTGCGCGCGAATCGCCGCCCACGGCGGTCAGAAGATACGTCGGTACGCCGAGCAGGCGCATGTTGTGCGCGATGTTGCGTCCCACGCCGCCGAGGCTCAGCTCGACCTTGCCGGGGTTCGAGTCCTTCGCGCGCAGCGGCGCGAAAGAGTGCGCGCCGATGTCGATATTCACGCCGCCGCAGACGACGGCGTAGGGAAGATTCTTTTCGTTAGACATGATGTTGCTTTCTCCGAATTATTTGTGATAAAGACGCTTGGATTCATACTTCGGCTCGCAGCTGACGTGAATGCCGAGGCGCTTGTAGAGCTTGATGTCCTCCTCCGAGATGATGACGGAGAAGTGCGCGTCGCAGCCGCGGAGCGTGCCGAGCTGGGCTCTTGCCATGTCGGCGAGGGGGTTCGTCAGCGCCGAGATCGCCAGCGCGATGAGCACCTCGTCAGAGTGCAGGCGCGGGTTGTGGTGGGCGAGCGACTGGATCTTGAGCGCTGAGATCGGCTCAATGACCTGATTCGAGATGAGGTTCATGTCGCTGCGGATGCCCGCCATGGCCTTGAGCGCGTTGAGCAGCAGCGCCGCCGAAGCGCCGAGAAGGGAAGAGGTCTTGCCCGTGACAACGCGGCCGTCGGGCAGCACCATCGCGCCCGCGGGCGCGCCGGTCTCCTCGGCCTTCTGCTTGGCCGCGGCCACAGCGGGGCAGAGGTCGGGCGTCACATCCGCCTGCTGCATGACGAGCTCGAGCTTTCTGAGCTGGCAGGCGTCAGCAATGCCGCGCGCGACGTCGACCTGCGCGGTGTAGTAGCGGCGCAGAATTTCCATGCGCGAGGCCTGACGACAGACCTCATCGTCGATGATGCAGTTGCCCGCCATGTTGACGCCCATGTCGGTGGGGGACTGGTAGGGGCACTTGCCGGAGATGCGCTCGAAGATCGCGCGCAGGACGGGGAAGATCTCCACGTCGCGGTTATAGTTCACGGTTGTCTCGCCGTAGGCCTCGAGGTGGAACGGGTCGATCATGTTCACGTCGTCAAGGTCCGCGGTCGCGGCCTCGTAGGCGAGGTTCACGGGGTGCTTGAGCGGCAGGTTCCAGATGGGGAAGGTCTCAAACTTGGCGTAGCCCGCGCTCACGCCGTGTTTGTGCTCGTGGTAGAGCTGGGAGAGGCACGTCGCCATCTTGCCGCTGCCGGGGCCCGGCGCGGTGACGACGATGAGCGAGTGCGTCGTCTCGATATACTCGTTGCGGCCAAAGCCCTCGTCGCTCACGATGTGGGCGACGTCGGAGGGGTAGCCCGCGATGGGGTAGTGGCGGTAGTTGCGAACGCCAAGCGTGTTGAGACGCTTGATGAAGGCATCCGCCGCATTCTGCCCCGCGTACTGCGTGATGCATACGCCGCCGACATAAAGCCCCAGCGAGCGGAACGCGTCAATCAGGCGCAGGCAGTCGTCATCATAGGTGATGCCGAGGTCGCCGCGCACCTTGTTCTTTTCAATGTCGTTCGCGTTGACCGCGATGACGATCTCCGCGTCGTCGCGCAGCTGCTGAAGCATGCGGATCTTGCTGTCGGGCTGGAAGCCGGGCAGCACGCGCGAAGCGTGAAAGTCGTCGAAGAGCTTGCCGCCGAACTCCAGGTACAGCTTGCCGCCGAACTTGCTGATGCGCTCGCGGATGTGCGCGGACTGCATGGCAAGGTATTTGTCGTTATCAAAACCGATTTGTCCCATCGTAAAAAGCACCCCATTTTCAATTTACACATAATATATGCCTATTATATAGAACGTACGGCGGCTTGACAAGAAATGTGCCCGCAGAAAAATAGATGAAAAACGGCGGCGAATTTCTGCTATTTTCCCCTCTTTACATCAGCGAGCTCTTAGCGTATGCTATAAACAGTCTCTTCACGGGGGGAAGAAAAAATCCGCACTTTTTGAAAAAAGATGTTGACAAAAAGACACGGATATAGTAGTATATCACTGTTCGATTCGCGCGGTTAGCTCAGCTGGTAGAGCACATGCTTGACGTGCATGGGGTCACAGGTTCGAGTCCTGTACCGCGCACCAGAGAAAAGCCTTGTAGCCTTAGTGCTGCAAGGCTTTTTTGTTGCCCTGAGGTGCCAGTTACCCTTTATCGTACCCTTTATAAATTGAGAACATTTGTAATGAAGCCTTCCATATGCATTCCTCCCATCTGTGAATTGCAACCGGAATCCATCTTTTTCTCATTGCCGATTCAATCTATTGGGTGACACGAACTCTATAACTGCCGTGTACGCGGGCGAAAGGTGATGGATATTTACCGCAAACATACCGTTGCGGTAGTGAGCTGATTGTGCTATGATTCATCAAAAAGGCACAGGCCCGGACTGTTTTCCCGCGTCCTGCGGCACAGGATAATAGGGAAGCGGAAACGGCGGGCGGGACCTTGAAAATTGACAAAACAGAAAGGATCACTTGACGATGAAACCCAAATTTGACGGCTACGCGGCGCAGTACGACGCCTGGTTTATGGAAAACGAAAACGTGTTCCAGAGCGAATTCCGCCTGTTTGAAAAGGCAATCGGCGATATTTCGGGGAAGCGCGTGCTCTCCGTCGGCTGCGGCAGCGGCCTGTTCGAGAGTATGATCGACTGCAAGAACATCGAGGGCGTTGAGCCCTCGCGCGACATGGGCGCGATCGCGCAGAAGCGCGGCATCAACGTCATCGCCTTCGGCGCGATTGAGGAGGTCGAGCTTGAGGAGAACGCCTACGACATCATCTATTTGAACGGCAGCTCCAGCTATATGGAGGACCTGACGCGCGCGTTCGACGTGTGCAAAAAGGCGCTCAAGCCGAACGGCAAGTTCATTTCGCTGGATGTGCCCAAGGAGAGCGCGTTCGGCTTCATGTACCTTCTCGCCAAGGCCGTTGGCACGTTCGACCACCCGTCCCTGCGCGGTGTCATGCCCAAACTGCCGTATCCGCTCGAACTGTGCTGCGCGGGCGTGTGGCACTCGACCGAGGAAAAGGTCGACGCGCTCAAATCGCTCGGCTTCCACGATTTTGACTTCTACCAGACGCTTTTGAAGAACCCTATGTACACCAACGAGAGCGTGGAGGACGTCGTCCCCGGCTATCAGAGCGGCGGCTACGTCGCGCTCATCGCCCACAAATGAGCGGGGAGAACAGAGTGAAGCTCTCCGAGAGGATCTACGAGCGGGCAAAGGCGCTCTGGCCGCGGTATCTGACCCATCCGTTTGTGACGGAGATGGCGGACGGCACGCTGCCGAAGGAAAAGTTCCGCTACTATATGGTGCAGGATTATCTGTACCTGCGGGATTACGTGAAAATTTTTGCGGCGATCCTTCAGAAAACCGACGACTTCGAGCAGATCCGCTTTTTGAGCGGGGAGATGGCGAACACGATCGACGAGACGTTCCGCACGCATCTTCCGTACATGAAGCGCCTCGGCGTCACGGAGGAGGAGATCGCCGATGCGCGCCCGCACATCGACAACAGCGCCTACAGCCATTACATGCTCTGCGAGGCGCAGGCGGGGGATGTGCTGACGGGGCTCGTGACGCTTTTGAACTGCTCGTGGAGCTATGCGTATATTGCCGAGCAGATGGTGGAGCGCTGCCCAAGCGCCCTGCACGATGAGAACTACGGCGCGTGGTTCGCGGGCTACGTTTCCGAGGAGTACCGGCAGACGAATCAGGCCTTGATCGACCGGATCGACGCGCTCGCCGAAGTGATCGACGAAAAGAAGGCGCAGCGGCTCTGCGAGATCTTCGAAAATTGCTGCCTTTTTGACCTGCGCTTCTGGGACATGGTCTACACGATGGGCGAGAACTGAACAGGAAAGAAAAGCCGGAGCAGCCTGAGCTGCTCCGGCTTTTTCATTGAAAAGAAAGGAAATTCACGGTTCCACGTTGGCGTGCTCCATCAGGTCGATGAGTACGCGGATGCCCTGCAAATACGAGCGGACGAGAAGACGCTCGTTCGTGCCGTGCACGCCGGAGGCGGCCTCCGCGGGCTCGGTCATAAACGGGCTGCACCGCAGGCACGTGTCGCAGATCTCCTCATAGCGGTGCGCGTCCGTCGCGCCCACGGCCATCGAGGGAATGAACACGGCTTCGGGATAGTAGCGCTGGAAGCTCTCGACCACTGTGCGGTAGCCGTAGCCGTCGCGGCGCGCGATGGCGGAGGGATCGTTGGCCTGCAAAAAACGCATCTCAACGCCCTTATCCTGCACTGCCTCGCGGCAGTGGGCCATGACGCTCTCGGTGCTGTCACCGTCGGCAATGCGGAAGTTGATGACCGCGGTCATGTCCTGCGGCATCACGTTGCACGCGGCGCTGCCGCCGCGGATCATCGTGGGCGCGATAGTGGTGGTGACAAACGGGAAGAGGTCGGGCGAGCCCATGCAGCAGGCCGCGATGGCGTCCGCGTTGCCCGCAACATCCTGCACGAGCGTTTTGAGCGGCTCCTGCGTGATATAGGGCGCGAGCGTTTCAAACGCGCCGGCCATGGCACTGTTGAGGCGCACGGCAAACGGCGCGCGCGTGATGTCGGCGATCGCACCGGAGAGACGCCCAAGTGACGTGCCGCCGTAGGGGCGGCTCGAATGCCCGCCGATGCTGTGGACGGAGAGCTCCAAATCGGCATAGCCCTTTTCCATCAGCTGCACGCTGACAATGGACGTCTCCGGCGCGCCGAAGGCCGTGCCGGGCTCAATTTTGCAGCCGCCCTCGTCAAGAACGAATTCGAGCGTCACGCCCTGCGCCTTCAAATGCTCGGCGATGGCGAGCGCGCCTAAGTTGATGGTCTCCTCGTCGTCGCCGAAGGCGAGATACGCCGTGCGGGCAAAGGACTTGCCGCGGGCGAGCAGATATTCCGTGGCCTCCAGCACGCCGAAGACCTGCTCTTTGATGTCAAGCGTGCCGCGGCCCCAGATATAGCCGTCCGCGATGTCGCCGGAAAAGGCGGGATGCGTCCAGTCCTGCTCTGTGCCCTCAACAACGGGAACGACGTCCTGATGCGACATGTAGAGGCAGGGGCGCAGAGAAGCGTCGCTGCCGGGGATGGTGATGAGCACGGCGTGGTGGCCGATGCGCTCAAACGTGCCCACGCGCATAATGTTGGGGTAGCTTGCCTTGATGTGCGTGTGCAGCTTGTCGAACTCCGTGTAGTCCGTCCGGCTGTGGTCAAAGTAGTTGATGGTCTTGCACCGGATGGCGGCGGACAGGCGCGCGGCCGCGCCCTCGCCGTCCAGGTCGGGATAATTGCCCTCCAGGGCAAAGAAATCGGTCACTTTTTTCTGTATCATGCCATTTTATCCTCCAGATAGCGGCTGAGAAACTCACGCGTGCGCGGCTCCTTGGGGTTACCGAAGACCTCCTTGGGCGAGCCCTGCTCTAAGATAACCCCCTGATCCATGAAGACGACGCGGTCGCTCACTTCCTTGGCAAACGCCATCTCGTGCGTGACGACGACCATTGTCATGCCCTGCTGGGCGAGGTTTTTCATGACGTCCAGCACCTCGCCGACGATCTCGGGGTCGAGCGCGGAGGTCGGTTCATCGAAGAGCATGATCTCCGGTTCCATGCACAGCGCCCGCGCGATGGCGACGCGCTGCTTCTGCCCGCCGGAGAGGCGGCGGGAGTCGGCGTGGATGAAGTCGGCGAGGCCAACGGTCGTTAAGTGCTTGATGGCCGTGGCCTCGGCCTGCGTCTTGGGGATGTGCTTGACGTCCATGGGAGCGAGGGTGCAGTTGTCGAGCACAGACTTGTTGTTGAAGAGGTTAAAGCCCTGGAACACCATGCCGATCTTCTGGCGCAGGGCGTTCAGGTTGACCTTTAAGTCCATTAAATCCTGCCCGTCGAACCAGATGTGGCCCGAGTCGGCCTCTTCCAGTAAGTTGATGCAGCGCAGCAGCGTCGATTTGCCAGAGCCGGATGCGCCGATGATGCACACGACCTCTCCGCGGTTGACCTCAAGGTCAATGCCCTTGAGCACGTGCAGGTCGCCGAATGACTTTTCAAGCTGTTCGATTTTGATGATGGGATCGTTCGTCATAGCGCCCTCCTGTCAGTTCGAGCTGGGAAGCCCCAGATCGACGGTTTGGTTGCCCTGGTGCCGCTTGGTGTTGTCCGGCGCGGTCATCTTTCCCGTGATGGCCTTGAGCAGGAGCGAAGAAAGATACGTCAGGAACAGGTAAACGATGGCGGCGATGAGGTAGCACTCAGTACCTTTATAATAAATACCGGCGACCGAGCGGGTCATGAACATCAGATCGGACACGCCGACGACGCAGAGAACGGACGAATCCTTGATGTTGATGATGAATTCGTTGCCGATGGCGGGAAGCGAGTTCTTGATGGCCTGCGGGAAGACGACCTTGCGCATGGCCTGCCAGTGCGTCATGCCGAGCGAGCGCGCGGCCTCCATCTGGCCCGCGTCCACGGCGAGAATGCCGCCGCGCAGCACCTCGGCAAGATATGCCGTCGAGTTGAGCGAGATCGTGACAAGACCCGCTAAGAAGAGCGGCCAGACGCGGTTGATGTCCGAAACGCTCATGCCCGTGCGTTTGAAGAGGCCGAACACCGCGTTGTAGAGGATCAGCGACTGCACCATCATTGGCGTGCCGCGGATGACGAAGATGTAGAAGCGGGAGAATTTGTTGGCAACGATCTTGAGGAACTTCACAAAGTCGTTGTCGCGTTTGTCGGGCTCCTGAATGCGGAGGAAGACCATGAGAAGCGCCAGCACGAACGCGATCGCCGTGCCGAAGAGCGCGAGGCGCACCGTGTACGAAATGCCGATGGCGAAGAGCGAGCGCTGGTTGTACGCCATGTAGGCCATCATGGAGAGCGTGTCGGTCGGGTTGCTGTCGGCATGGATGGCGGCGTTGATGATGTAGGCGAGCTTTAAAATGAAGCGGTCGAGCACCAGCAGCGCGCAGGCCGCGGCGTCGAGATACGAGAGGTAACGGCTGACGCGCACGATGAGGGGGCGCTTCATAATAGTGGAGCTGTAATTGTTCCAATAGGCCCACTTGACGAGCAGCGCCATGGCGCTCACGCCGAGGAAGAACCAGCAGATCGCCGCGAGCGCCGTGCCGAACACGGACTGCGCGGGGATGAAGCTGTACGGGCTGGGGGCGGAGTAGAACATGCCGAGACCCAGCAGGGCGATGAAACTTCCGCCTAAATAAACATAACGGTGATCCCGGGTGATGAAGTTCTTCCGGGGCGCGGTGGGTGCTGCCATGGTGTTTCCTCCTTTATGGTGCGAAGCGCGTTGTCTCTAGAGCGCTTCGCGTACCCGCCGCGTGAAAAACGCGGCGGCGGTGCGTGGGATATTACTGGGGCTGGCCGTCGACGGCTGCCTGCCACATGGCGGCGCGGGCGTCGTCGTCGATGCCGGAAAGGATGGTGTTGATCTGATCAAGGAGTTCATTGTCGCTCTTGCGCAGACCCACGCAGGAGCCCTTGGCCGGCAGCGTGAAGCCGCTGCCCTCATCGAAGGTGACCAGGCGGAAGTTCGGGTTGGAAGCGAGGTAGCCCTGCGCGTTCTCAACGTTGATGACGATGGCGTCGCAGGTGCCCTGCTGCAGGCGGGAGATCATGTCGGGCACGCTGCCGACGGGGCTTAAGTGGTCGACGCCTTCGATCTGCTCGATGACATCGTCAAGCGCCGTGCCCTGCTGGCCGAGGACGGCCGCGCCGGAGAAGTCCTGAATGGAGGTGGCATTTAAGTACGGGGAATCGGCGAGCACCATCAGGCCGTAGGTGGTCTCACGGTAGGGCTCGGAGAAGTTGATGGATTCGCGGCGCTCGGCGGTGTCCATCATACCGGCGATGATGGCGTCGATCTGGCCCTGATTGAGCGCGTCGATCAGGCCGTCCCAGCTGAGCTTGACGATGACGAGCTCCTTGCCGAGGCCCTCTGCGATGGCCTTGGCGATCTGCACGTCGTAACCCTCGGCATACGTGCCGGCGACGTTTTCAACGGGGACGTTCGAGTCCGTCGCTTCGCTTTCCTGCCAGTTGTTGGGGGCGTAAGCGCACTCCATGCCGACGCGGAATTCATTGCTTTCGTTTGTGGTGGTGTCCTGCTGTTCCTGCTGCTGATCGCTGCTGGAATCGTCGGCAGCCTGGCTGCCGCAGGCGGTGAGTGCGAAGAGCATGATGGCCGCCAGCAGGAGGGCGGTAAAGGTTCTGAGCTTCATGGCGGTGGTTTCCTTTCTTGCGATGAGTTTGATTTTTCAAAAACAGGGGAGTCCTGCTTTTTTCGGGTTTTCACACTCCCGATGCAGACAAAAAACAAAGCCGTAAATGCTTTGTGAAGCATTTACGGCTGCAACTGTACTGCAATCCGGCAAACCGGTCATCACCTTTTTTGGGGGGGACAAACAGCTTGCCGACCTCGATAGCGCTCCACATACGTGACAGTCCGGCGGATGTTCTCCGACGAACCAGCGGCAAACGGCACAGGAACCGTTTCCACTTCGGCGGCATCCCCTTTCGCGCGCTCCGGCTTCCTGTGCCGGTGCGAACGCGCTACTTTTGTCAGCCGCGCCTCTATCTTCCCGACCTCGCGATCGGACGTTTGAAATTGTTGGCGTTACCATACTCCCATGCTGGGAAAATGTCAATCCCTAATTTTCCACTTCTCCAAATTTTGAGAATCTTTTTACACGGAAGAATGGGTTCTTGTGAAATATTACCACAGCTTTCCTGCATGAATATCGGATATGACACAGCGGAATGTAAAAAAAGGGCCGGAGCATGATACCCCGGCCCGCTGAAAATTCATCTCAAAACTCGGTGACGACATCATATCCGCTGCCCGTCCAGATGGCGGGACGCGTTTCCAGCGTGTGCAGTGCGGTGACAAAATCGGGCAGCGTTGTGACCGCTTCAGGCAGCCATGTCACGTATTTTCCCACCTGCTCCGGCACGTGCGCGTCGCTCGCGCCGATGGCCTTGAGCCCCAGCTCGCGGCAGAAGCGCAGTGCCGTCCGGTTCTCCTCAAGCGGCGTGCTGCCGTTGAGGACCTCCACGCCGTCAAGACCGTGCACATCGCGCAGGTGCTCGCGCAGCCCGCGATTGTTGCTGCGAAAGGGGTGGCAGGAGACGCAGAAACCGTCCTTTTCGCGCACCAGGTCGATAAAGTCCTGTGCGCTGACGCGCTGGTCGGGGATGCCGTCGATCCCCCAGGCGGTGATATCGCCCCAGAGCGAGAAAAATTCCACGCCGACGAAGATGGGATAGCCGATCTCGCGGGAATAGGCCTCCGCGCGCTCGCGCAGGCCCATGCTGTCGTGGTCCGTGATGCAGATCGCGTCCAGCCCCTTTTGCCTGGCGATAGAGACGATCTCCTCCAGGTGGAGAAAGCTGTCGGTCGAGTAGGTGCATTCGTGCAGGTGCATATCAACAAGCATGGTAAGTTTACTCCTTTTCTCCGTGGCGGATGACCTTCAGCACGCTGCCGTCGTCCTTCCACACAATGTCGTTGAGCCCCAGAAATGACGCGATATAGTCGTTTGCAGGATGGCGGAAGACCTCCTCTGCTGAGCCGAGCTGCAAGAGCTCGCCCTCGCTCATCACGGCGATGGAGTCAGCCAGGATGAGCGCCTCCTCCTGATCATGCGTGACGAAGACCATCGTGGTGCCGAGCTCGCGCTGCAAGCGCTTGAGCTCCCCGCGCATCCGCATGCGCAGCGCCGCGTCGAGGTTCGAGAGCGGCTCGTCAAGCAGGCAGAGCTTTGGCTCGACGATGAGCGCGCGGGCGAGTGCCACGCGCTGCTGCTGGCCGCCCGAGAGCTCGCCGATGCGCGCGTTCTCGCGCTCGGCAAGGCCGACGAGGGACAGATACCGGCGGCCCTTTTCCTTTGCCTCCGCGCGGGAATAGCCGCGGAATTTGAGCCCGTAGGTCACGTTTTGCAGCACGCTCATGTGCGGGAACAGGCCGTAGGACTGGAAAACGGTCGAAACCGGCCGCCGCTCGGGCGGGAGCGCGGTGATGTCATGCCCGTCGAGGAGCACCCTGCCGCCGTCGGGCTTGAGAAAGCCGCCGATCATGTTGAGCGTGGTCGTCTTGCCGCAGCCCGACGAGCCGAGGATGCACAAAAGTCCGCCCTCTTCCAGGCCGAGGGAGAGGTCATGCACGGCGTATTTGCCGTCAAACTGCTTGCTCAAGCGGTCAAGTTCGAGATACACGGCGATTTTCTCCTTTCCGGGTGATGAGGAAGGCGAGGCCTTCGACAAGAAGGACGATGACGGTGATGACGCTCGCGATCAGCGAGGCGAGGGCGTAATCGCCCTGATACACCGCGTCAAAGAGCTTGAAAACGGCCAGCTGGCGCTTGGCGTCGATGAGAAAGATGATGGAGCCCGCCGTCGTCATGCTGCTCGTGAAGTTATAGACAAAGCAGCTCAAGAACGCGGGCCGCAGTGCGGGAAAGACCACATCGCGCAGCACAGCGAGCCGTCCCGCGCCAAGGTCGCGCGCCGAGCGCTCCTGCACTTCGGGTAGGAGCGCGAGCGACGCGGTGCAGATCTTCGTGGAGGTTGGCAGCTGCTTGAAGAGCATGTTGGCCAGCACGATGAGGGCCGTGCCCGTCAGCTTGAGCGGCGCGTGGTTGAACGCGAGAATGTAGCCGATGCCGAAGCACGTGCCCGGCAGCATATAGGGCAGCGTCGCAAGGCAGTCGAAAAGGCTGCGGCCGATGATGCGTCGGCGGTCCATGTAGTAGGCGAAGAGCATTGCAAAAACCGTACCGGCGATGGAGACGATGAGCGCGTATTCAACGCTTCGCAGCATCGTCGACGAACCGATGCGCCAGAGCTGATCCCAGTATTGCAGCGTGAAGGAGTAGACACCTTTCGTGCTCTTCAAAAAGCCCGAGAGGAACACGCAGCCGTATTGCAGCACGATCATTACGTAGAAAACGGTGCTCAGCGCGATCATGCCCCAGCCCATCGCGCCGCAGTGCGGCAGCGTGAGCCCGAGCCCGCCCTGCGAAGCGCGGCTGGCGTCGGTCAGCCTGTCCGAGCGGCGCATCAGCGCGCGGTAGACGAAAAAGAACACAATGGACGGGATGAGCAGGAACATGTTCATTGCCGAGGACTTTTCAAGGTCCGAGTATCCAACGACTTGCAAATAGATGTCCGCGGCCAGCGTGCTGAAGCGCCCGCCGATGATGATGGGCGTGCCGAAGTCCGCGAGCGAGCGGACGAACGAGAGCAGCAGGCACACGAGCGTCGCGGGCCGAATGAGCGGCAGGACAATATCGCGCAGGATGGCGCCGCCCGATGCGCCGAGGTCGCGCGCCGAGAGAAGGCTGCCCTCGTCCAGCTTTTCGAGGATGCCGGAGAGAAACATTGCGTTGAGCGGCACGAACGAGATCGACTGCATCAGGATGACGCCCCAGCGATTGTAGGGGTTCAGGCTCAGGTGCAGCAGGCGGTAGGTGATCCACCCGCGCCGCCCGTAGAGCTGGATATAGGCGAGCGACGAGACGAACGGCGGCGACACCATGGCGACGAGCATGATGATCATGCAGAGCGTCTTCTTCCACCCGCGCGCCGTGGCGCATACGAGCGCCGCTGAGAGCGAGAGGATAGTGGACAGCACTGCCGTAAAAACGCCGACAAATACGCTGTTGCGCAGACTTTCGCCGTACTGGCGCAGAACGGTGGAGAACATTGCAAAGCTCACGCCGCCGTCCGCGCCGCGCAGGCTCCGCAGCGCGATGCACGCGATGGGCCAGAGAATGAACAGCAGCACGCTCCCGAGCAGGACAAGTAAGATCAGCTTGTCGGCCGCGTTTTCACATAGGGAAAAAAAGACATCGTGAGATGCCCTTTTTTCTGTATTTTTTTGGATCGCACCGGCGGACTTCATTTATTCCGCAGCGGCCTTGTCGCCCATCAGGGGCTCAAAGCGATCGAGGATCTCGGTGCGCTAGGAACCGAACAGGGACAGGTCCTCCGTCATGAGGAGCGTAGGATCATAGGACAGCTCAATGCCTTCGATGGAGGGCTTGATGACCTTGATGCCGTTCTTCTGCTCGATCTCGGCGAGCTGACGGAGATGATCGTCGCTGCTGAAGAGCCACTCGACGAAGTACTTGGCGGCGTCGACGTTTTCAGCGTTCTTGAACACGGCCACACCCTCGGGGACCCAGGGCATCCCGTCAGAGGGGTAAACGATGGTCAGGTCGTTCTCCTCGGCGGCCTGCTCGATGCTGGCGTCGATGTAGGAGATGCCAACAGCGAACTCACCGGAAGAGACCTTGTTCTTCGGGTCGGATCCGCGCTTGCCGTAGTAGGCAATGTTGCTGTTCAGGGCATCGAAGTAGTCCCAGCCCTGATCGCCCTTGGCCTGCAGCAGCGCGTTGACCACGGCGTAGTTGGTGCCGGAGACGGCGGGGTTGGACATGACGATCTCGCCCTCATACTGGCTGTCAGTCAGGTCATCCCAGCTCTCGGGAGCGGTCAGACCCAGCTCCTCCATGAGAGAGTTGTTGAGCAGGAAGCCGACAATGGTGATGCCCTTGGAATACCAGTAACCCTCGGTATCCTTGTACTCGTCGCCGAGCTCGGCGGCTGCGTCAAAGGTGACGGGCTCAAGCAGGCCGTCGTCCTTGGCACTCATGAACGCGTCGATGCCGCCGCCGAACCACAGGTCAGCGGACGGGGTGCCGCCCTCGGCACGGAGCTTGGAGAGCACCTCGCCGGAGGACATGGACAGGCATTCGACCTCCACGCCGGTGTCGGCGGTGAACGCGTCGAACAGGGGACCGTAGACGTCGCCGGTGGCGACGACCTTCATCGTGCCGGAGAGCTCGGGAGCGGTGTCCTGAGGCTCGTCGGGCGTCTGCGCGTTATCAGTCTTCGAGCCGCAGGCGACCAGAGAGAGCACCATCACGACGCAAAGCAGCAGAGAAAACAGCTTTTTCATAATTAACCTCTTTTCCAAATTTGCTAAAGAAATCCCCGCCGCTGTGCTGACAGTGGCGAGGACTATATTTTAGATAGAATAACGCAAAAAGTAAAATCGAAATTTGCACACGACTAAGGCGATTTCATCGAAAAAAATAATTATTTGGCAAACTGCGGATCAAGGACGGACAGCGCGTATGCCGCGTAGAGCGCCGCGCCGAGGGGGAGCGTTTCCTCGTCGATGTCGAAATCGCCGCGGTGGTTGGAGATGCAGGTGTGCGGCTTTTTGGGGTTTGCCGTGCCGAGGTAGGCGTAAGCGCCCTTCGTTTGCAGCAGATACTCGGCGAAATCGTCCCCGCTGAGCGACAGCGCGCGGTTTGCCGTCGTGGGGATGCCGAGCGCGTCGGCGACGCGCTCGACCTCCCCGCACACACCGGCGTCGTTCGTGAGCGGCGTGGCGAAGTCGTCCCATTCGACCTCTGCCGTGCCGCCGTAAAGGGCGGAGATGTGTGCGGCCGCGGCGTTGATCGTTTCGCGAAGGTGCGCGCGGCTCTCGGGCGAGAACATGCGCGTCGTGCCCTCGAGCACGGCGGTCTCGGCCACGGCGTTGTAGGCCGTACCGGCGTTCAGCTTGCCCACGCCGATGAGCACCGGCTCGACCGGCGAGGTCATGCGCGTGACGATGGACTGGAGCGCGACGACGAGCTCACTTGCGATATAGAGCGCGTCCACGCCGAGCTGCGGCGTGGAGACGTGCGCGCTTTTGCCGTGGATGCGGATGATAAAGTGGTCGACGCCCGCGTTGTTGGCCCCCGGCTTGACGCCGACGGTCCCCGCGGGGAGGTCGGACGCCGTGTGCAGCCCGAAGACGCGCTGTGCGCCATCCAGCATGCCCGCGGCGATGAGCGGCCTTGCGCCCTGACCGATCTCCTCGGCGGGCTGGAAGAGGAAGCGCACCTCGCCACCAAAGTCCGCGCGGTGTGCGCTCAAAACCTTTGCCGCGCCGAGAAGACACGTCGTGTGCGCGTCGTGGCCGCAGGCGTGCATCATGCCCGGCGTTTGCGAGCGGTAGGGCACGTCGTTCGTCTCCTGAATGGGTAAGGCGTCGATATCCGCGCGCAGCACGACAAGGCCGCTTCCATTGCCGTTGCCGGTCAAATGGCCGACAACGGCGGTCTCGCCGACGCGCTCGTGCGGGATGCCGCACCTGTCAAGCTCGCGCTCGATGCGCGCGGCAGTGTGGTATTCGTGCAGGCCGAGCTCTGGGGCGCGGTGAAATTCCCGCCGCAGTGCGATGAGCTCGTCGCGAAGCTGCTGGCACTCTTCTCTCAGGGCGTTCATGGCGAATTTCCTTTCTTAACCCTTGGCAGGGATCTTTTCGCGCAGGGATTCGAGGCGGTTCAGCGCGTCGGTGAGCGTTTCGTCCTTCTTGGCGAAGTGCAGGCGGATGAGGTGGTTGACCGGCTCGCGGAAGAAGCTCGAGCCCGGCACTGCGCCCACGCCGACCTTGCTTGCAAGGTCCTCGCAGAATTGAAGATCGCTCTCGTAGCCGAACTCCGAGATGTCGAGCATCACGTAGTAGGCGCCCTCGGGGTCATTGTGGACGATCTTGAGGTCGTCAAGGCCCTTTAAGAACAGGTCCTTTTTGTGCGTGTACTCGGCCTGCAGCGCGTCGTAGTAGTCCTGACCGAAGTTGAGACCGGGGATGATGGCCTCCTGTAGGGGCGCCGCCGCGCCGACGGTGAGGAAGTCGTGGACCTTCTTCGCGCGGTCGATGATCTCCGGCGGGGCGATGATGTAGCCAAGGCGCCAGCCGGTGATGGAATAGGTCTTGGAAAGCGACGAGCAGGACAGCGTGCGCTCCCACATGTCGGGCAGCGTCGCAAAATAGGTGTGCTGGTGCGGGGCGTAAATGATGTGCTCGTAGACCTCGTCGGTGATGACGTAGACGTCATATTTCTTGGCAAGACCCGCGATGATCTCAAGCTCCTCACGCGTGAAGACCTTGCCGCAGGGGTTCGAGGGGTTGCACAGCACGAGGGCCTTGGGGTGCTGACGGAACGCGTCCTCGAGCACTTCGGGGTCAAACGTGAACGACGGCGGCGTGAGCGGCACATAGATGGGCACCGCGCCGGAGAGGATCGTGTCGGCGCTGTAGTTTTCGTAGAACGGGGAGAAGATGACGACCTTGTCGCCGGGATTGGCGACGGTCATCATTGCGGCCATCATGGCCTCGGTGCTGCCGCAGGTGACGACGATCTCGCCGTTGGGGTCGATGTCGCGGCCCATGAAGTGGGACTGCTTCTTCGCCAGCGCCTCGCGGAAGTCCTGCGCGCCCCAGGTGATGGAGTATTGATGATAGTCCTCGTAGGCGACCTGAGAGAGGCGGTCGAGGATGGGCTTGGGCGGGTCGAAGTCGGGGAAGCCCTGGGAAAGATTCACCGCGCCGTACTGGTTGGAGATACGGGTCATGCGGCGGATGACGGAATCGGTAAAGCTCGCGGTGCGGTCAGAAAGTGCCTGCATTATTGTTTCCTCCTGTGAGATAAGATTTTCCGTTGTTCAAGATATGCTGCGGGTCGAGCGCCGTTTTGATGGCGTTCATGGCCTGTAAATTTTCCTTCGCCGTCTGGCGCAGGAAGTAGGGACGCTTCGATAGCCCGATGCCGTGCTCGCCGGAGGCGACGCCGCCGAGGTGATAGGCTTTGGCATAGGCCCTGTCCATGTTTTCGTGCAGCTCGCGCTGCCACGTTTCTTCATCCCGCTTGCCGCGCACGACGCACAGGTGCACATTGCCGTCGCCCGCGTGGCCGAAGCTGACCATCTGCATGCCGCTCCGGGCTTCCAAGTCGTTGATGAAGCGGATGAAGTCCGCCGTGCGGCTGATGGGCACGACGATATCGACAGGCTCCTGCTCGGAAACGGCCTCCACGGCCTTGACAAGCGCGCCGCGCACGCGCCAGATGTCAGCGCACTGCCGCGCGTCGGAGAGCTCGATAAAGTCGAGCGCGCCGTTTTGCAGTGCCAGAGAGCGCACGCGCGCGGCATTGGCCGTGACCTCTTCGCTTCCGCCGTCAAAGGTCAAGAGAATATAAGAGCCGGCGTCGGGGCGGGGATAAGAGACGCCGCAGAAGCGTTCGCCAAGCGCGACGACTTTGCGCTCCATGAATTCGACCGCCGTGGGGTTCGCGTTCGCGCGCAGGATGGTCAAAACGCTCTGGATGACGGTTTTCAGGTCGGCATACGGCACAAGCACGCTGAGCGAGGCCTCGGGCTTGGGAACAAGGCGCAGCAGGCACTTTGTGATGACGGCGAGCGTACCCTCCGAGCCGATGAGAAGGTGCTTGAGCGAGAGCCCGCTCGCGTCCTTGACCTGCTTGCCGCCGACTTGCATCACCGTGCCGTCAGCGAGCACGACCTCGAGCCCGCGCACATAGTCGCGCGTGACGCCGTACTTCACCGCGCGCATGCCGCCGGCGTTCGTGCTGATGTTGCCGCCGATGCTCGAGGCCTTTTCGCCGGGATCGGGCGGGTAGAACAGCCCGCGCGCTTCGACATAGGCCTGCAAGTCCTGCAAGAGCATACCGGGCTCGACCGTGACGGTCATCGTGTCCTCGTCGAGCTCGAGCACGCGGTCCATGCGGGAAAGGTCAAGGATGATGCCGCCCTCGAGCGGCACGGTAGAGCCGACAAGATTCGTCCCCGCGCCGCGCGGCGTGACGGGAACGCGGTGCTCGTGCGCGTAGCGCAGGAGCGCGCTCACCTCCTCGGTGGATAAGGGAAAGGCGAGCGCCTCGGCGCTGCCGTGGACGCGGCCGAGCACGTCACTCTGGTATTCTGCGGGAATATCCGCGCCGGTGAGCAGGCGGTTTTCGTCTGCAATGATGCGCCGCAGCGCGGAAAGATCAAGTGCCATAATAAATTCCTCCCGGAAAGGCGTACCGCCGCCCGCGCTCCCTGCGTTGCGGGAGCGCGGCGGCGGTCAGATGGTGTTTACTGATTGATCAAGTCCTGATCCCAGCCCACTGCGATGAAGTAACCGCCGAAGGTGTTGTTGAACACGTCCTCCGTCGCGCTGGACTGGAAGGCTTCGACGACCTTCTCATAGATGGCGGCGGTGTCGGGGTCTTCGACGTCAGCGGTGCGCGCGGCGATCAGATTCCAGTACTCCTCCACGTCGAGGACGCTGTCCTTGTAGATGGCCTCGTCGGTCTTGAGGCCAAAGTCGAGCGCGTAGTTGCCGTTCACGACCGCGGCGGCCACGTCGGGCAGGACGGAGGGGATGGTGTTGGCCTTGAGTTCTTCGATGGTGATGTTGACCTTGTAGCTCGTGATATCGTCAACGGTGGGGTTAAAGGCGGCGTTGGGGTCGAGCTCGATGAGGCCCGCGGCTTCGAGCACCTTGAGCGCGCGGCCGCCGTTGGTCAGATCGTCGGGAATGGCGACGACGTCACCGTCTTTGAGCTCGTCAACGGAACTGACCTTCTGGGAGTAGAGGTTCAGCGGGATGATGAAGGTGTTGCCGATGTTCTGGATCGCATAGCCGTAGTTGTCGATCTCGTTCTGGAGATAAATGCGGTGCTGGAAGGCGTTGAGGTCGATGTCGCCGTTGGCGAGCGCGTTGTTCGGGGTCACGTAGTCCGAGAACTGCACGATCTCGAGGTCGATGCCCTCGTCGGCGAGCGCGGCCTTCGCGCTCGCCCACAGGTCGTCATAGATGCCGCCGACCACGCCGAGCTTGACGGTCACGGTCTCGCCGGACTGATTGTCGGTGTTGGCATCGCTGTTGTCGGCGGAGTCGTCGGCCTTGGAGCCGCAGGCGGTCAGCGCGAGGGCGAGCGTGGCGGCTGCAAGGGCGAGGGCAAAGAACTTTTTGAGCTTCATGGAAATATCCTCCGTTAAAATAATTTTTTGTAATGGGGTGGGTAGGGGCTGTATGGGGATCACATTAATGCGTGTTCTTTTTGACGATGCGTCCGCCGACAAATTCGATGACGCAGACGATGAGCACAAGGACGAGCACGGTGACGTTCGTGATGTCGGCCATGTTGCGGTCGTGGCCGTAGCGGATGGCGAAGTCGCCGAGGCCGCCCGCGCCGGCGACGCCGGCCATGGCCGTGAGGTTTAAGAGACTCACGATCGTGATGGTCGTGCCGCGCGCGATGGCCGCGATGCTCTCCTTGAGATACACGCGGAAGATGATCTCAAGCGGACTCGAGCCCATCGAGAGCGCCGCCTCGATAAGGCCGCCGTCGAGCTCGGCGAGCGCACTTTCGACCTGACGGGTGAAAAACGGCACTGAGCCGAACACCAGCGGCACGATCGCACCGCGCACATAGAGCACCGTGCCGACCAGCGCGCGCGTGATGGGCATGACCCACGTCAGTAGGATGATAAACGGGATGGAGCGGAACAGGCTCACGAGCTTGTCGAGAATTTGGTAGACGACCTTGTTCTCCAAAATGCCGTTCGGCTTTGTCACCGTGAGCACCACGCCGAGCAGAAGCCCGAATACGAACGAGATGAGGCCCGACCAGAGCACCATGAGCATCGTGTCGCCGAGGGCCTTATAAAAGTCCGGCAGCTTGCTTGCAAGGTTCGGGGCAATGTTAACGATCAGCTCTTGCATCTTTGATGACCTCCACTCCGACATTTTTTTCGATCAGGTATTCGATCGCTTTCGTGATCTGCTTTCTCTCGCCGCTGATGATGGCGACCGTTCCGCCGATGGGGGAATCCTGCACGATGGTGATATCGGCGAAAATGATGTTGAGCGAGACGTTGAACATCTGCGACACGGCGGAGATGATCGGCTCGTTGACGTTGCGCTGAACATAGGACAGGCGGACGATGAGCTCGCCGGGCTGGAGACGCGTGACGGGGGAATCCTCGGCGATGAGCTCTTCGACCTTCTGGAGGTTCGAGGTCGTGTGGATGAAGCTCTTCGTGATGTCCTGCTTGGGCTCAGCGAAGACCGTGAAGACCTCGCCCTGCTCGACGACGCGGCCGTATTCCATGACGGCGACGCGGTCACAGATCTCCTTGACGACAGCCATCTCGTGCGTGATGAGCACGATCGTGATGCCGAGCGTTTCGTTGAGGTGCTTGAGAAGGTGCAGGATCGCCTTCGTTGTCTGCGGGTCGAGCGCGGAGGTCGCCTCGTCGCACAGAAGCACCTGTGGGTCGTTGGCAAGGGCGCGGGCGATGGCGACGCGCTGCTTCTGTCCGCCGGAGAGCTGGCTGGGGTAGGCGCCCGCCTTGTCGCCGATGCCGACGAGTTCCAAGAGCGTTGAGACCTTCTTCTGGATATCCTCCTTGCTCAGACCGCTGCCCTTGAGCGGGTAGGCGACGTTTCCGGCCACCGTGCGCGACGGCATCAGGTTGAAGTGCTGGAAGATCATGCCGATCTTCTTGCGCGCCGCGCGCAGGTCCTTGGCAGAGAGCGCCGTCAAGTCCTGTCCCGCGACGAAGACGCTGCCGGAGCTTGGCCGCTCCAAAAGGTTGATGCATCGCACGAGCGTGGACTTGCCCGCGCCCGAGAAGCCGATGATCCCGAAGATCTCGCCCGAGCCGATGGAGAGCGACACGTCGCGCACGGCGTGCACGGCCTTTTCGCCCGAGCCGAAGTCCTTGGAAATGTTCTTGAGTTCGATCAAGTGAATTCCTCCTTTATCCCAAAAGCAAACAAAAAAAGCGGGGAGCTCATGAGCTCCCCGCTTCAGGTCAAACGATGTTCGGGCGGCAAGACCCTTCTGCGCGCTTTCAATCAGCGGCGGCAATTTCGTTCCTGTGCGTATCGGGCAGGCAAATGAGCATGAGCAATTGTGGGCATCGGCATCGCCATGTCCATGTTCATGCACATTAACATTCGAGAAGTGTAAGAGAACATTTCGTCGAAATCCTTTCCGAAAATCATACTGAGATTGTAGGCATCATAGCACCGTGAAAAGCACACGTCAACAGAAAATGCGGGAAAATTCGCAACTTAGTCACACTTGACTAAAGCGAAAGAATAAACATGCGGACAAAATCGGGTAATATTGCCAGCAAATTTGCCGCGCCGTTCAGTTTTGAGATGAAAAAAGAGGAACGGAAGCGGTCAGCTTCGTTCCTCTTTCGCTGATTGAATGCCGAAAAAGCGGCGGCCGTTTTCGTTCGTCAGGGCGATGATTTCATCTGTGCTCATGCCGCGAATTTCTGCGAATTTTGCCGCGATATGGGACACATTGCGCGAGTCGTTGCGCGTGCCGCGCACGGGAACGGGGGCCATGTAAGGGCTGTCCGTTTCGAGAAGCACCCTGTCAAGCGGGACAATCTTTGCGACCTCGACGGTCTTCTTCGCGTTCTTGTAGGTCAGCGGGCCGTCAAAGCCCAGGTACCAGCCGCGCTTTATAAGCTCCTGCGCGATCTCGACGCTGCCGGAAAAGCAATGGAACACGCCGCGCACCTGCGGAAACTCCTTCACGATGGCGAGACAGTCAGCATGCGCGTCGCGGTCGTGCACGATGACGGGGAGACCTAATTCCTGCGCCAGCGCGAGCTGGTCGCGGAAAACCTCCTGCTGGAATTCCCGCGGCGGGTTTTGCTCCCAGTAGTAGTCGAGCCCAATCTCGCCGATGGCGACGACCTTCGGGTCCTTTGCCCATGTGCGCAGTGTGTCGAGGCTCTCACGCGTGTAGGGCGCGCAGTTTTCCGGATGCCAGCCGACGGCGGCGTAGACGTGGGGATATTGTTCCGCGATCTCCACCGCGCGGCGCGAGGTATCCAAGTCGCAGCCCGGGTCGACGATCAGCCCTACGCCGTTTTCGGGCATGGACGCGAGCAATGCCTCGCGGTCAGCGTCGAACGCCTCATCGTCATAATGGGCGTGGGTGTCAAAAATCAGATTCATTTCTTCTCCTGCTCAAAGATGAGGTCATATTCAAGGATCGCGCCGTTCGCCGACTGCGACACAGGCAGAAAGCCAACATAGCGCCAGCCTTCCTCCGCTGCACGGTCGATGATGTTCCGGTATTCGGGGTCAAGCGAAAATCCGCCAAGAATAGACGCATTGGCGGCGACTTTTACATGAAAGTATTCATACATGGCTCTTTTCTCCTTTTTCTTCCCTTAAAAGGGAACGTGAGATGCCGCCTGCAAGCGGCAGGAGCAAACAAAGGGGGTATTCTCTTTCCAAAGAGAATACCCCCTTTGGAACCCCCAGAGAAAGGCAAGGGGCCTTGCCCCTTGACCCCGCACATTGGTAGTTTGCAGCTTGAATAACTGCAAACGCTGCGCAGTGTAAGTGCGGTGTACATGGCTTCGCCATGAACCCCTACTATTCGATACCACTCGCAACCGCGCCTTACTACCGTGAGGCGCGTGTGACGGTAGCTTGGCGGCAGACTGATTACTGAATGCGGCATTGCTGCGCTCGCCGCATTGTGGAGACTGGCAGTAGACGGGAATTAGGCTGCACTACCACGAGATAGGCAAAGCGGCAGCGGATAGTAGAAGCACGCCAAATCGTATAGCAACACCCAACGCGGCAACGCCGCGCGCAGGTACTTCCATTCCGGAGGCATAAAGGCCATTCAAGATTGAGACTGCCAATCTAAACGCCTTTCTTTTGGACGGGCGACGCCCGTTTTCTTTCTCGGGAAAGAAAATGGGGGTCGCATTCGTGCAGCGCCTTTGGCGCTGCGTTCCCTCCGCGCCTGCGCGGAGTAAAAAGGGAGCCGGGAACCGGCTCCTTTTTTGTTTAGCAGAGCTTCGCGCCAGCAGGAATTTTATCATCCACCATAATAAGGTTGAGGACCTCCTCACCCTTCTCGGTGTGGACAGCAGAGAGCAGCATGCCGCAGCTCTCAAGCCCCATCATCTTGCGCGGGGGCAGGTTGACGATGGCGACGAGCGTCTTGCCGACGAGCTCTTCGGGCTTGTACCACTTGTGGATGCCGGAGAGGATCTGGCGGTCGGTGCCGGTGCCGTCGTCGAGCGTGAAGCGCAGGAGCTTTTCGCTCTTCTTCACGGCCTCGCAGGCCTTGACCTTGACGGCGCGGAAGTCGGACTTGCAGAACGTGTCGAAATCGACCTTTTCCTCGACCATCGGCTCAAACTCCATCGCGGGGAGGGCAGCCTTCTTCTGCGCCTCCTGAATGGCCTCGAGCTCTTCGAGCGCCTTCTGCGCGTCGACGCGCGGGAAGATGGCCTCGCCCTTGTGGACGGTGACGGCGGGATTCAGGCTGCCCCACTTCGCGGCGCTGTCCCAATCGCGGCAGCACTCGCACGCGCCGATCTGCGCGAAGATCTTCTCGCAGGAATCGGGGATGAACGGGGTGAGCAGCACCGTGCAGATGCGGATGCTCTCGAGGAGGTTATACATGACGGAAGCGAGGCGGGGCTTGTTGGCCTCGTCCTTGGCGAGCGCCCAGGGTGCGGTCTCGTCGATATACTTGTTGGCGCGCTGGATGCACTTGAAGATGAGCTCAAGCGCGTTCTGGAACTGGAACTTCTCCATCTCGGCTTCATACTTGCCGCGCAGCGCGGAGAGCTGAGAGATGAGCTCGTCGTCGAGCGCATCGGTCTGACGGCTTTCCGGCAGCGTGCCGCCGAAATATTTTTCGACCATGGCCGTCGTGCGGGAGACGAGGTTGCCGAGGTCGTTGGCGAGGTCGACATTGATGGTGTTGATGAGCAGCTCATTCGAGAAGTTGCCGTCCGAGCCGAACGGGAACGTGCGCAGCAGGAAGAAGCGCAGCGCGTCCACGCCGAAGCGCTCGGCGAGCACATACGGGTCAACGACGTTGCCCTTGGACTTACTCATCTTGCCGCCGTCCATGACGAGCCAGCCGTGGCCGTAGACGTGCTTGGGAAGCGGCATGCCCATACTCATGAGCATCGCGGGCCAGATAATGGAGTGGAAGCGGACGATCTCTTTGCCGACAAAATGCACGTCGGCGGGCCAATACTTGTCGTAATCGTCGTACTTCTCGTTCATAAAGCCGAGCGCCGTGCAGTAGTTGAACAGCGCGTCGACCCAGACGTAAACGACGTGACCCGGGTCAAAGTCCACGGGGATGCCCCAGGTGAAGCTCGTGCGGGAGACGCAGAGGTCTTCAAGGCCCGGCTTGATGAAGTTGTTGACCATCTCGTTGACGCGAGAGGCGGGCTGGAGAAAGTCGGTGTCCTCAAGCAGGTGCTGCACGCGGTCGGCGTACTTGGAAAGCTTGAAGAAGTAGGCCTCTTCCTCGGCGTCCTCGACCTCGCGGCCGCAGTCGGGGCACTTGCCGTCGACAAGCTGGCTCTCCGTCCAGAAGCTCTCGCAGGGCTTGCAGTACTTGCCCTTGTAGGTGCCCTTGTAGATGTCGCCGTTGTCGTGCATCTTCTTGAAGATCTTCTGGATGGCCTCGACATGGTAGTCATCCGTTGTGCGGATGAAGCGGTCGTTCGAAATATTCATGAGCTTCCACAGATCGAGGATGCCCTTTTCGCCGCAGACGATGTTGTCGACGAACTGCTGCGGGGTCACGCCCGCGGCCTTGGCCTTATCTTCGATCTTCTGGCCGTGCTCGTCGGTGCCGGTCAGGAACATGACGTCATAGCCCGTCAGGCGCTTGTAGCGCGCCATCGCGTCGGTCGCCACGGTGCAGTAGGTGTGGCCGATGTGGAGCTTGTCGGAGGGGTAGTAGATGGGGGTCGTGATATAGAATTTCTTCTTGTCCATTGGTGTTTTCCTCTTTTCTGCCCGCGCCGAATGAAAGCGGGGCGTAATTATTTACAGTCTACCACCGAAAGGGCGGTATTTGCAAGGTTTTACAGAATTTTTCCCCAAAAGAAGAAAGCGCGGCGCCATAAGCACCGCACTTTTTCGATTTGAAAGAGTAGGATCGCCGCATTTGCCGCCCCCAGGCGGCAACAGGCATAACGCATCGCAGATTTTCGCGTCCGCAGACGCGAAATAAATTTCAATCGTAATTTGTCGCGACATGTGCGTGACAAATTACTCTTTGCGCGGAGCGCGTGTCGCAGCCGCCCTGTGGGCGGCAAGGCACGAAGCGCAGCGAAACTCCTTCAAAAAAGCGGCAAAGCCGCTTTTTTGAAGTTATAGCGAGTCGTCTTCGTCGATCCACTTCTGCACCGGAACGATATCAAACTCCTCCTCCGTCCGGCGGATCACCACCTCGTCGATGCCGGCGTTGATGATCATGCGGCGGCACATGGGACAGCTCGTCGCATCGTGCAGCAGCTCGCCGCTGCGCGCGTCGCGGCCGACTAAATAAATCGTCGCGCCGACCATGTCGCGCCGCTGGGCGGAGATGATGGCGTTCGCCTCGGCGTGGACGCTGCGGCAGAGCTCGTAGCGCTCGCCGCGCGGGACCTTGAGCTGCTCGCGCGTGCAGTAGCCGAGGTCGACGCAGTTTTTGCGTCCGCGCGGCGCGCCGTTGTAGCCGGTGGAGATGATCTCGTCGTTTTTGACGATGATCGCGCCGTAGACGCGGCGCAGGCACGTCGCGCGCTCAAGCACCGTCTGCGCGATGTCTAAGTAGTAATTCCGCTTGCTGACACGCTCCATATCGAGTCCTCCTTGTATTGATGAGAAAGAATATTACAATTTGCTATCAGAATTCGTGCTCACAGTACGGGCAGCGGCCATAGTCAAAGTCGAGCACCGCCCCGCAGACGGGACACTTTTTGCGCGGCAGACCGCCCGGCGCGTCGGGCGGGAGATAGCCGGTCTTTGCCTCGTCCGCCGTACCTGCGAATTTGTCGCTGCCGGGCTGGAAGAATTCGAGCTTTCCGCACTTGGGACAGACGTAAATTTCGATCTCCATCGCGCCCACGAAGAGATTCGGCAGGTCGCCGAGCACCCAGCCGGTCTGGCCGAGCTGGAATTTTTCACGCCTGATAAATTGCATCCCTGCGCCGCAGCGCAGGCAGTTGAGCTGATTCGCCATCCTATACCCCCTGTAGGTCGAAAACGGGCGTGTATTCCTCTTTCGCGCTCGAGAGCTCCTGACAAAAGCCGTCGGTCAGGCCACAGTCGAGCATGTATTGCACCGCCGTGCGGTACTCGCGCTCATTTAAGCGCCGCGCGAGCGCGCCGGTCGAACCGGGCTGCGGCGTATACTGGCTCATGAGCGAAAAGAGCACCGTCTTTGGCGGAAAATGCGTCGAGACATAGTCGATGACACGCTTGGTGTTCTCCATCTGCCCCGGCAGGACGAGGTGACGGAGGATGATGCCCGACTTCATCAGCCCGTCCTCGCCGATCTGATAGGCCCCGACCTGACGCACCATCTCGTCGATGGCCGCGGCGGCAACTTCAAAGTAGTCCGGCGCGGCGGAAAGCTCGCGCGCGGGGCGTTCCATGGCGTATTTTAAGTCGGGCAGATAGATCTGCACCTTGCCCTCAAGCGTTCTGAGCGTTTCCACGCGCTCGTAGCCGCCGCTGTTCCACACAACGGGGACGGGAAGCGGCTGATCCAGCGCTTCGAGCACCCAGGGGGTGAAGTGCGTGGGCGTGACAAGATCGATGCAGTGCGCGCCCTGCGAAACGAGGTCTTCCATGATCTCGCGCAGATGTGCCGGCGTAATGACCTTGCCGAAATTCTCGTGGCTGATGCGCCCGTTCTGGCAGAACACGCAGCCCAAATTGCAGCCCGAAAAGAAGATGCAGCCCGCGCCGTTTTTCCCGCTAAGGACCGGCTCTTCCCACATGTGCAGCATCGCGCGCGCGACGACTAAGCCCGCGGGCATGCGGCAGACGCCGCCCGCTTTCTCCGCCGTGCGCTCAGCATTGCAGCGCCGGGGACAGATCTCGCAGCGCATCAGTCGCCCGTGCCCTGACCGTTGAAGTCGGGGCCGAGGTCGCCGAGCATCCAGTGCTTGCGGCACAGGCCGATGTACTGGTCGTTCGCGCCGATGACGACCTGCGCACCCTGCTTGACGACATGGCCCTGCGCGTCAAAGCGCGCGTTGAACGCGGCCTTTTTGCCGCACCAGCAGATGGTTTTGACCTCTTCTAACTTGTCGGCCATGACAAGCAGTTCGTAGCTGCCGGGGAAAAGGTCGCCCTTGAAGTCGGCGCGCAGCCCGTAGCAGAGGACGGGGATGCCGCAGTCGTCGACGAGATGGACGAGGTATAAGACCTCCTCCTTTGTCAAAAACTGCGCCTCATCGACGATGATGCAGGCGTTTTTCTTGAGCTCCTCCTCGTCCATCTGCCGCATCTCGTGGAAGTAGACGCAGGGATATTCGAGCCCAATGCGCGAGTGCACCATGTGGTCGCCGTCGCGCGTGTCGAGCTGGGGCTTGCAGAGGAGCGTCTTCTGCCCGCGCTCTTCGTAGTTGAAGCGCGCCATCAGCGCGTTGGCCGTCTTGCTCGAGCCCATCGCGCCGTATTTGAAGTAAAGCTGTGCCATGGTCGTTGTTCTCCCTCTCTTATTGCAGCCGCGCGCGAACGAGCGCGGCAAATTTCTTGAATGCGGTGGGGATGGCGGCGGCGTCGAACGCCGCGGCGTCCGCCCAGAATAGATCGTCGTTTTCGCCCGTCACGTCGGCGAAGTAGCCCTTCATGTCCCATTCGATATGGGTGAAGATGTGCTTGGCACTGCCCGCGGGCTCGATGGACTTTGCCGAAAGTCCCATCTGCGCAAGCACAAGCGAAACGCCCGCTTCGTCAAGATTTCCCAAAACGCTCGGGAATTCCCAGAGTGAGGCGAGAAGCCCCGTGTCTGCGCGCTTTCGCAGCGCGGTCTTGCCGTTTTGGAAGAGCAGCAGCACGGTGCGCTCTTCGATCTTGCGCGCCTTTTTCTTCGCGCGCACGGGTAAGACTTCGGTGAGGCCGTTTTTGTACGCCTCGCACATCATTCGCGCGGGGCAGATCTCGCACTTCGGCGCGCCGTTCGGCAGGCACACCGTCGCGCCGAGGTCCATCATCGCCTGATTGTACGCACCTGGACGATGTAAGTCGATGGCGTCGTTGAGATGCGCGGTGAATTGCTTTCGTACCCTCGCGTCCATGATGTCGTCGGCGCAGCCGCTGACGCGCGCGGCGACGCGCAGCAGATTCCCGTCCACCGCGGCGACCGGCTCGCCGAAGTTGATCGAGGCGATGGCGGCGGCGGTGTAGTCGCCGATGCCGGGGAGCGTTTTGAGACTTGCACAAGTGCGCGGCAGCTCGCCGCCAAAGTCCGAGACGATGACCCTTGCCGCCTTTTGCAGATTCCGCGCCCGCGAGTAGTAGCCGAGCCCCTCCCAGAGCTTCAGGAGCCGTTCCTCCGGCACGGTGGCTAACGCCGCGGCGTCGGGCAGCTCTGCCATGAAGCGCTCGAAGTACGGAATGACGGCGCTCACGCGCGTCTGCTGGAGCATGATCTCCGAGACCCACGTGCGGTACGGCGTGACGACGCTGCGCCATGGCAGCGTGCGGCCGTTTGAGTCATACCACGTGAGCAGCGGCGCGGTCAGGGCATTTAAGTTTTCCCAATGTTCTGTCATCATATCATTTGTTGAAGCGCGCGGCGAAGCCGCAGCGGCGGCAGAGCTCTTCGGCGGGCTTCCGCCGGGAGAAACCCTCGCGCAGAGTGCACGCGCGCGGGGAGGTCAGAATTTCGGTAAGCGGCTGGGTGAAGAGGTTCCCCAGCGCCACATCGCCCTCATGATCGAGGCAGCAGGGCACGACCGTGCCGTCGACAAGCACGCCGAGCTGGTCGCGCAGGCCGTAGCAGAACTGTGCGCCGGATTCGCCGGCGCTCAGATCAGGCCAGTCGAATTTGCCCGCGCGCTCCAAATACAGGTGGTCGCGCAGAAGAAAGCTGCCGTTTCGCATCTCGGGCCAGTTATCGCCTGTGCGGGAGCGCAGAAAGTCGAGAATTTCGCCGTTGCGCGCGTCCGCGCCGCCGTCGTTCCAGAGGCGCAGCGCGACGATGACGCGTTTTTTCGCGGCCTTTTCAGCAAAGTTCCAGACCTGTGTCAGGTAAGAAAGCTCCTGCTCGTCCGCGCCGTCGTTGCCCTCAAAACTGTGGAGCGAGACGCTGATCTTGTGCAGGCTCTCGGCGGCAAGCAGCTCATCGGAACGCTTTTGGAGCAGCGTGCCGTTCGTCGTGATGCAGATCTTCATGTCCTGCGCCTTGGCGAGGGCGAGGAGCGTCGGCAGCTCGGGGTGCAGCAGCGGCTCGCCCATCACATGCAGGTAGACGTACTGCACATACCCCTCGAGCCGCGAGAGGACGAGGCCGAATTCCTGTGCGCTCATCGTGCGCGGCTCGCGCTTTGTCTTGGGACAGAAGGAGCAGGCGAGGTTGCAGCGGTTTGTGATCTCGACATAGGCTTTTTTCAGCATCGCGCGGCTCCTTTCGTGAAGTCAGGGGATAGATTTAAATATTTTACCATATCCGCGCGATTTTGCAAAGCCTTTTCCCTTGCGCCGCGCCGCGGCGTCTGCTATAATCCTACAAGCAAACTTCCAGCCTCCAGAGCGAAAGGAGAAACCGCATGACCGTCACGTTTATCGCCCACAGCGCGTATCTTGTCGAATGGGACAAGTTCTACACGCTCTTTGACTACACCTACGAGCCCGACTACACGGGCGCGCTGCCGGAATTAAACCCCGAAAAGCCCTTGCTCGTCTTTGCGAGCCACAGCCACGAGGACCACTTCGACGCCAAGGTGTTCACACTTTTGGAAAAGTACCCCGACGCGCGCTTTTTCGTCTCGCGCGATACGCGCCTCACCGAGCGCAAGCGGCAATGGCTGAACATCTCCGACGAGGCCTTTGCCCGCACGACCGTCCTGCGGCCCGACAGCATCCTGCTCACCGACGTCGCGGGCGAGGATTTAAGCATCCGCGCCATCAAGTCGACGGACATCGGCAATGCCTATCTTCTGCGCGCTGAGGGAAAGATGGTCTACCACGGGGGCGACCTCAACTGGTGGAACTGGGAGAGCGAGGGCAAGGCTTACTGCAACAACATGACCGTCCACTACCATGCGGCCATTGAAAAGCTCGCCTCCGCCGTGCGCAACGAGGCGACGGACAACAACATCGCGCCCGAGATCACGGCGGCGATGGCGCCGCTTGACCCGCGCCTTGGTGAAGGCAGCGAGGGCCTCGGCATCGAGTATCTGCTGAAGAACGTGTCGGTGCAGCACGTCTTCCCGATGCACATGTGGAAAAAGTATGAGGTCATCGACCGCTACATCGCCGCGCACCCGGACGAAAAGGGCATCATCGCGCGCATCACGCGCGACGGTCAGCAATTCGAGATTTGAAAATAAAAAGGAAAGCGCCTTCCGCATCGCGGAAGGCGCTTTCCCGTTCGAAGGGGATTTGTGGAGAAAAAACACTGACGTATTTTTTACTGGCTCACTGCCGTGAGAGGCATTTTGAGGATCTGACCGACGAAAATGACCGAGGGGGACTTGACGGTGTCCTTATTCAGGTCATAGATCTCAGTCCAGCGGTTGCCATTGCCGAGCTGCTTGCTGGCGATCTTCCACAGGCTGTCGCCGGAGACGACGGTGTAGGTGTCGCTGCTCGCGGGCTGGGAGGGCTTCTCAGGCTGCGTGGGCTGGGTGGGCTCGGCGGAGGTGCCGTTGCTCACAAGCGTGGTGCGCGGGTCGTTGCCCGTGTAGCGGTAGAGCGGGAAGTTCTTCGTGGTCTCATCATACTTGAGCAGACCGTTCTGATAGATCGTGCCGTTGTAGCGTGCGCTGTCGCCGACGTCGGGCTCCATCAGCATGCCGATGATCGTGCCGCTCTCCTGATCCATGGGGATCACGTAAGCGCCCTTTTCGAAGGTGACTTTCGCGCTGTCGCGCAGGTCGGCGATGCAGCTCTTAGTGCCGTCGGCCTCGATGTAATAGTACTGCTGGAGCTCGGCACTGGAACCGGCATTGAGCTTATAGTACTCTGCGCCGTGGCGGTCGAGCGTGTAGAGAAGTTTGTCGATCCACTCAACGTCCGCGGGGACGACGTAGGCAGTCGGGCGGGTGCGGCTGCGGACGATGGTGTCCTGCAGGCTGATGGCGTTGGCGCCGATGCTGTTGATGTTGCCGTAGATATCGGCGACATACTGGTGCAGCGGGGTTGGGCTCTTGACCTTGCCGGAGGCGCTCTGCTTGAGGACGAGAACGTCGGATTCGCTGTAGGTCTTGCCGGTCTCGGCGACCTTGGCGCGGGCGGTGTTCACGGTGTCCATAACGGTTTTGGCGTTGGCGGCGGTGGTGTCATAGATGGACTTGGTCGCAACGACCTGACCGTATACGCGGCGCGGCATGGCGAACAGCGCGCCGTCAGCGCCGTGACTCTCGATCAGAATGGAGATGGCGTTGCCGAGACCGTAGTAGGCGCGGCCAATGGGGTTATTGCTGGTGATGCCGTAGTGGTAGGCGCGGAAACCGGTGTCGAGAAGGTCCTTGTGCATCTTGTCGACGACAAGCTCGGTGGTCAGCTTGGTCACGGCGGGATCGTCATTCAGGCTGGAAGCGCCGGTGATCTGGAAGTCATTGAGTTCGAACTTCTCGGGATCGTTATTGTAGTTGCCCATCTCGGAGAAGAAGAATTCGTGGTTGTCGATCACAACGTGCGGCATGAACTTGTAGTATGTTTCGTGCAGCATGGCCGTTTCCTTAGAGTTGATCGCCATGTGGTCGCGGTTCATGTCGATGCCGTCATAATCGGTGCGGACGAAGAGGAATGCGCCCTCCACATTGATGCGGGGGATCATCACGATATCGATCTTGTCGAGGATGTCCTCACCGTACTGGCCGCAGAGCTCCTGAATCATGACGAGCGCGCTCTCACCGGCGGCAGGCTCATAGGGGTGAATCTGGGCCTGCTGCCACACGATGGGCTTGCCGCCCTCGCGCAGGATCTTGGCCGCATCGTCCATGGTGGCGTTTGCGGGAATATTTTTCTTGGTGAACACGAGCACGGGGTAGTCGTAGCCATAGTGGGCAGTCTTACCGGCGCTGAAAACGTGCATGTAGCTGCTCTTAGTCGCGTATTCCTTGATGAAAGCGGTCATCTCTTCGTTGGTGGTGGCCTGATAGAGCGCGCGGCCCTCCTGGAAGGCGGGAGTGGTGAAGGGCTTGTAGCCGACGAGCTCGTCCGTGCCGAGCAGGTACTCCATCTCATCGGTTCCCTCGATGGGAACGCCGTAGCCAACGCCCTGGTCAAAACCTGCGGGGGCCTTTTCACCGTTCACGCCGACGGGATTGTTGTTACTGGTCTCATAGCCGGTGCCGGCGATGGGTGCAGTTTTGACGGGTAGTGTCTTCGCACCAGCTTTCAGGTCTGCCTCAGTGACGAGGAAGAGCTTGACGATGCTGTAATACTTGCTCTCGACCTTGCCGCGGACGAGATAACAGTAGCCGCCCGCCTCGGTAACGGTGTACTTGCCGTCCTTGTCCGGTTCAATGATTGTCAGCTTGGGATAGTTTTCGCTATTAGGCTCGGTGAAGGCCTTGACAATACCTTCGACGGTTTTTGCTTCACGTTTCTGATACCATGCGGGGATACCCTTGAACATGGTTACGACTACGTCGTTTGCGGGAACATCCTTAGGATATTCAAGCGTGATCTTCACGCTTTTCTCTGCTGCGAGCGTGCTGGTCATCAGCATCGTGACGACCATCGCGAGAGTCAGCAGACAGCTCAGGGATCGCTGCATCATTTTTCTCATAGCTTCTTTCTCCTTCTTGAAAACTGTCGGCATCGGAACATCATGCACAAACGGAAGAAAATTTACCCGTTGATTCCTGTTGACAATACCGATTTGGATAAGTAAACTGTAACTATTAAAGTCGCCTTTAAGTCAATGGGTTTTCGCGCGGTCATCTTAACAGTTTTTTGAGGAGATTTTCGTATGCCTTATACAATCGGAGAAGTGGCACGCATGATGAATATTGCCCCATCGACCCTGCGCTACTATGAAAAGGAGGGGCTGCTGTCTCTCGGTGTGCGCGCCAGCAATGGGCAGCGAACGTACACAGACGACGATATTGCAACGCTTTCGATCATCGAGTACCTGAAATTCTGCGGTCTTCCGCTCAAGGAGATTCGTTCGTTTCTGCCGCTCATCCGGCCCGGCGGAGAGACACTCAGCGCCCGCCGCGACATCCTTGCCAAAGAGCGCGACAACGTCCGCGCGCAGATCGCGGCGCTGCAAACGAAGCTCGAACGTCTGGAATTCGGCTGCTGGTTCTACGAGACCGCGCAGCAGTACGGTTCGGTTCTGCCGCTGTATGAATTTTCAGAGGAGAACTTTCCTCCGGAACATCGCAACGTCCTGCGGGAGAGCTTTCAACTGCCGTTGACGCACGTGCGCACAAAGCTCGAATGGTGATAAAAAAGGGAGCCCTGAGACATACCGTCTCAGGGCTCCCTATATGTCGATCCTTATTTCTTTTTGTCCGCTGTGCCCCACGGGTGACACTGGTAGGACTGCTCCTCGCTCATGCCGAAGTAGCGCAGGTCCGTGCGCCCGTACTGGTCGCCCCAGGTGACGTCGATGTGGTACTGCGTGCCGTCCAGCGTCGCGAGCGTCCAGATGTGGCTGTTGTTAAAAAGCGAGGTGCACTCGATGCCCTCGAGCTTCAAGAGCAGATTGTAAGCGCCCGTGTAGCCGTCGCACACGGCAAGGCCGCTGACAAGCGCGCCGTAGGCAAGATGGCTCGCGGAATCGTCTGCGGCGGCGTTATCGTAGCGGCAGTGGTCGCACAGCCATTGAAAATACGTGCGCGCGATCTCATACTGGCTCATGTCGTAGCTCAGCGTGCCGCTCTCCCAAAGGGAGTCGTGGACCTTGATCGCGGCGGCGAGCGCCTTGGCGCGGTACGATTCGAGCGTTTTGTCCATACAGGCGGTGGACGAAAACGTGAGTACGACCTTGCCCGTCGAATACGAGCGGCAGGAGACGGCGTTGTACATCTGCTCGCAGTATGTTTTGACGCAGGAGGTGAACGCCTGCGTCAGCGCGCTGGCGGTGGCGGTGGTGAGGGCCTTGGAGTAGTTCAGCGTGATCGTGTGCTCGCCGCGCGCGAGCATATTGCGAACCAAACCGTCGATGGCGGCGGTGTCCTTGGCAGACGTTGGGAGCGACGTGCTTGCCGGCGCTTTGACAAGGCTCGCGAGCGTCGCATTTTTCACGGAGTGATACGGCGCGACCGTCCACGTGAGCGTCAGGCGCGTTTCAGGTTTGACCACGCGCGTCAGAAGCGACGCAATTTCCGCGCGGCTGACGCTGCGGTCGGGATAAAAGCTGCCCTTTGCGTCCATGCCGGAGAGCAGCCCGCGGCGGTACATCAGCAGAATTTCGCTGCGGTAGGGCGTTTTGTCCGTCACGTCGGCGATGTAGTCGCGGCTCGAGTAGGCCGAGGTGACGAGCGAGGCGTTGGGCTCGGTGTACCATTCCTCCGGCACGGCGAAGGCGAAAATGCCCGCCATCTGCGCGCGCGACGCGGGCAGGAGGTAGAAACCCTCAAAGCTGTTGTCGAGAAGATTCTGGCTCTTCAAATACGAGACATACGGCGCATACCACGCCTCGTTTTCCTTCGCGGCGGGGATGACCGCGTCGCTGCCGGTCGTGTAGATGGCGCGCAGCCGCGCGGCGATGGTCAAAAGCTCGGCGATCGTCACGTTGCCGCTTGGCGCAAAGGAACTCTCACTGCGACCGTTCAAAAGCCCGTATTCATAGGCCGAGACGACCGAGGGGGCGAACCAGTCGCCGTCTTTCACGTCGGCAAACTGGCCCTCGTAGACGCGAAGCAGCACGAACGGGGCGCTGCCTTCGCTCGTCGTCTCCTCCTGTGCGGGAGCGGCAGTGTCCTGCGCGGGCTCCTCGCTGTAAGCAAAGGCGCTGATGCTCAGCGCAAGTGCGAGCGCCGCGACAAGCAGCGCAAAGCGGAACTTCATGGCGTTTGCTCTCTCTTTCTCACATTCTCAAAATTTCACGGGGATCACGGGACTAAAATGTTCTGTTCGTCTGCGGTGATGTCGGCGACATAGGGGTTGAGCATCGAATTCGTCATCTCGAGCACCTGCTCGGGATAGAGCGTGTAGAAGGACTTGCCCTTGTACCAGCCCGCGCCGTCGCCGGGGAGCGTGGCAAAGCTGATGGCGTCCGTCCCGCCCATGGAGAGCGCCTGGTTGGCGAGCCACACGAGGTTGCCGAGCGTCAGGTCGGTCTTGACATATTTTAAGAACGTTTCCGCCATCGCGGGGACATTTTCGAGCTTCATCAGCTTCTGCGCCACGGTCTTCAAAAACGCCTGCTGCGTGCCAATGCGGCCGATATCCTGCCGCCCGCCGTAGCCGGGGTTATCCTTGTCGGAGTTGTGGCGGAAGCGCACGACCTCCATAGACTGCTGGCCGTTGAGGTGCTGCAATCCCTTTTTGAAGTGAATGTGCAGGTCTTGGTAGGGGTCGTCGTAGTCCATATCCTCGGGCACGTCGAAGTCGACACCGTCGATCTGGTCGATGAGCGCGATGAACCCCTTCAGGTCGACGGAGACGTAGAAGTCCACGGGGATGCCGAGCATATCTTCAATGTTGCTGCGCAGCTTTTCCGTGCCGCCGTTATTGTAGGAGGAATTGAGCTTGCGGCCGTTGCTCATCAGCGTGTCGCGCGGCAGGCTGACGACGTCGATCTTCTTGTTCTCCGCGTCAAAGCGCACGAGCATGTTCGTGTCGCTGCCGCCGGCGTCGTTGTCCACACCGTAGGCGAGGATCGTATAGCAGTATTTTTTGCGCTCTTTGCCGTTAGAAATGGTTTGAATGGCGTCGCTGTCCTCCGCCGTGCCGTCCTGCTGCGTCTGCTGGTCCTCGTTGTCCGTGACGGGCTCAGGCGCGCGCACGACGTACTTGACCGTCGCCACAATGGCCACGGTCAGGAAAAGAAGCGACAGAAGCGTGACGACCGCGCGCTCACCGCGATTTGCGCGTTTCTTCTTTTTCTTCGGCCTGCGGCGCGGCTCGCTTTCGCGGCCGATGCTTGGCTCGTAATAGTCCTGCTTTCTCATCTTGTTGCTCCGATCATTTTTCTTTTGGTTTACAATAATGCATTCTACCCTGCGCGGCGGAATTGTGCAAGAGTAATTTTGCCGCGCGGAGGGCGCACTCTTATGTTAGACGCAAAAAGTCGAAAAAAGTTTCAAAATCCCTTGTATTTTTTTCGCGTGGCCATGCCGCCGCGGATGTGGCGCTGGGCCTTGTTGACCTCCAGCACCTCCTTGACCTGCAAGTATAGGCTGCGGTTGAACTGCGGCAGGCGGTCCTGTAAGTCCTTGTGCACGGTGGACTTGCTCACACCGAACTTTTTTGCCGCGGCGCGCACGGTGGCGCGGTTTTCGATGATGTAGGCGGCCAGCGCGCAGGCGCGCTCTTCCATGTTACCCTTCATGCAGCACACTCCTGACTCATGTTGCTCCATCTATATGCGTGCAGAAGGGGAATATGCGCATCGGGAATGAATACGCGGCAAAAACGTTGTGCAAAGCGGTTCAGGCGTGTTATAATTTCTCTGTCTACACCGAAGACGGCACAAACGAAACGACAGGGAGGTCCTGCATGGAAAATAAACTCATCCGCAGCAAATACTTTTTATACCTGACCGAATTTTTTGCCGGTATGTCCGTCATGGCGGTCGAGCTCGGTGCGAGCAGGCTCATGGCCCCGTACTTCAGCTCGTCGCAGATCGTGTGGACCGTGATCATCGGCGTCATTATGATCGCGATGGCCATCGGCAACGTCTGGGGCGGCAAGCTCGCCGACAAGAGCGCGACGCCCGATAAGCTATACCGCCGCCTCATCATCGCGGCCATCTGGATCGCGCTCATCCCGTTTGTGGGACGGTACCTGATCGCGGGCATCTCGCTGCTGCTGGCGCTTTTTGTGACGAAAAACTTCCTCGTCTGGGCGGCGCTCGCGGCGTGCCTTGTGATCTTCGCGTTCCCGTGCGTGCTGCTCGGCACCGTCACGCCGTCGCTCACGCGCTTCACGGTCGACAATCTCGACGACACGGGCAAGACCGTGGGCAGGCTCAACGCGCTCAACACCATCGGCAGCATCATCGGAACCTTCGTGCCGACGTTTGTGACGATCCCCGCCGTCGGCACGGCGGCAACGTTTTTGATCTTCTCCGGTGTGCTCGCGGCCATCGGCATCGCGTACTTCGTGTTCGAGAAGAAAAAGAGCGTGCCGGGGATCGTCTCCGTCCTTTTGATCGCTGGACTGTGCTTTGCCCTGCCGTCTTACAGCTTCGCCTTCTGGCAGAGCGACATCACGCTTGAGGACGAGTCCATCTACAACTATTTGCAGGTGCAGGACGACGCGAAGCGCACGACGCTCTCGACGAACGTGCTCTTCGGTGTGCAGAGCGTGCAGGTCAAGGGCGACGCGCTGACGGGCATGTACTATGACTACGCGCTCGCCGCGCCCTGCATGGCGGGCATGGACGGCACGGACAACGAAAACCGCAGCGTGATGATCCTCGGCATGGGCTCTGGCACGTACGCGAGCTACTGCACGCGCTATTTCCCCGGCGCGAGTGTGCAGGGCGCGGAGATCGACAAAAAAATTGCCGACATCGCGACGGACTACTTCGGACTTCCAGGCAGCGTGACCGTCGCGGTCGAGGACGGGCGCGCGTACCTTGCCGCGTCGAAGGAGAAGTTTGACGTCATCATGGTGGACGCCTATCAGGATATCACCATCCCGTTCCAGCTCTCGAGCGTCGAGTTTTTCAATGAAGTGCAGGCACATTTGAAGCCGAACGGCGTGATGGTCGTGAACCTCAACATGACGTCCGCGGAGGACGGCTCGATCAACGAATACCTCTGCGACACGATGGCGAGTGTCTTCCAGCACACCGTCACCGCACCGGTGAAGGGCAACACGAATACCGAGGTCTTCTGCACGAACGCGGATGACTGGGAGGAGACGTTCCTGTGCAGCATCGCAAAGCTCAAGGACAGCGGCTATGCCGATATGATGCACACGGTCTACTCGAAGCTCACGCCCTATGAGGGCGGAAGCTGCGTCCTGACGGACGACAAGGCCCCTGTCGAGGTACTGGGCATGCGCGTGCTCGACGAGCTCATCGGCGATGAGCTCAACTACTACAAAGACGAGCTGAGAACCGGCGGCCTGTCCGCGCTGATCGGAAATTGAAGATAAAAAAATCCCCGCGCCCACGGCGCGGAATTCTTTTCAGGGTAGAGAGCCTCGCAGAGTTTTTACCCGCAAGGGGTACGCAGCATCCGTAAGGCAGCAAAGCAGCCAACGGCTGCCCAGGTGCCGCACACGGCACGAAATAAATTCAAATCGGTTTTCCGCCGCGACATGTGCGCCCTCCAGAGGGACTTCTCTTGCCCGCTGCGGGGCAATTCACCTTCTGGCAGAAAACTCTTTGCGCGAAGTGGAAACCGGCGAAGTGCCGCCAGCGGCGGAAACAGCAAGTCGGTTTCGAGGAAGCGGCACGATTGGCGCGCCTGCAAGGGCGCGGGAATCGTAGTGCCGCAACGGTGTAAGGTCGAATTGCCCGCTTTTAGCGGACAACCGAGGCACAGAACGCAGCGAAACCTTCTCAAAAAAGTGGCTTTGCCACTTTTTTGATTACAAAATCAGCATCAGCACAGGAATCACGACGAAGCACGCAATCGTGGAGAGCGCCGCGCCCTGCGCGGCGAATTCCTCGTCCGCGCCGTATTCCGCGGCGGCGACGACCGTCTGCGTCACGACCGGCATCGCCGTTTCGACAACGAGCACGTCGTGAGCAAGGCCCGTCACGCCGAATGCCCTGCACAGCGCGACCGAGAGCGCCGGCGCGAGCAGGAAGCGGAAGATCATCGCGATGCCTAAGTCGCGGTCGAGCCGGACATTTTTGAGCCCGATGTCGTGGATGATATAGCCCGTGAGCAGCAGCGCCAGCGGCGTGACGAGGTTGTTCATATAGCGGCAGTAGCTCATCACGAGCGAGGGGAGCCTCACTTCAAACCACACGAGCGCGAGGCCGACGAACACGGCGATGACGGCGGGCGTGGTCAGGAATTTCTGGAGCATCTTGAGGTCAAAGCCGCGGCTCTCGCCCGACCAGCGCACAAGCGAGAGAAACAGCAGCTGGACAAAGCTGGTGTTGACGAGGTAGTAGAGCATGACGTAGGGCGTGCAGGTGTCGCCAAAGAGCTCGGTGCACATCGCAAGGCCGACGAAGATGGCGTTCGACACCGAGCACATCATCATAAAAACGCCGAGCTTTTTGCGCGGCAGCTTCAAGAGCCTGCCGACGAGCAGTGATAGGATCGTGATGACCACGGTGCCGAGCAGCGGCACGAGCAGAAAGCTGCCCGACTGAACCAGAAGATCACGGGTCAGGTTATTCGTCAGCCCGTAGACCGACATGCAGGGGATGGCGACAGAGAGCGTGAATTTGCCGATAAAGGCCTTGGCCTGCGGGCCCATCCAGCCCCTGGCCGCGCAGAGATAGCCCGTCGCCGTGAGCAGCAGGATGATGGTGACAGAAGAGACCGCGTGCAGAAATCCTTCCATGGTGTGACCTCGGTGTTAAGAAATAGTTACACCAGTATAACACGCCTGCGGCAAAAGACAAGAGACGAAAAAGACGGTTGCAATGCCGGTTCGGATACGCTATGATGGGCGAAGATGAGCGCGCAGTGCGCGCCCGGAGAAAAAGAGATCGAGAACTTTGAGAGGAGTTTTGTTTTTATGAAAGCAGCGCTGGTCATTATGGCGGCGGGCATGGGCTCGCGCTACGGCGGCAATAAGCAGGTGGACGGCATCGGTCCGAACGGTGAAATTTTGATGGAATACTCCATTTTCGACGCGCTGCGCGCGGGCTTTACGAAGGTGGTCTTCATCATCAAGCCCGACATGCGCGACTTGATGGAGAACATGGTCGGACATCACCTTGCTGCGCGCAAAACGGCGGACGGGGACAATGTCGAGGTCTGCTATGCGTATCAGGATTTTTCGAGCGTGCCCGATTTTTACACGGTGCCGTCTGATCGCGTCAAGCCGTTCGGCACGGTGCACGCGCTTTTATGCGCGCGCGAATTTGTGCACGAGCCGTTCGTCGTTATCAACGCCGACGACTATTACGGCGAGGACGCGTTCAAGACGATCTACGCAGAGCTCTCAAAGCTCGCCGAAAGCGGCGAGGGCACGATGGTCGGCTACGACCTCTGCAACACCGTGAGCGAGCACGGCACGGTCACGCGCGGCGTGTGCCATGTGAACGAACAGGGAATGCTCGACCGCGTGGTCGAAACGTTCCACCTAAAGCCCTGCGACGACGGCAAGATCCGCGACATTCAGGAAAACGGCGACGGCCCGGTCTATGCGCCCGAGACGCCGGTCTCGATGAACTTCTGGGGCTTTACGCCGTGGCTGTTTGAAAAGCTGGACGCGTATTTTAAGGATTTCCTCCGCGCGCTGCCCGACGGCGAGCTCAAAAAAGAGTGCCTGCTGCCGAGCCTGATCGGCGAGCTCATCGACCGCGGCGAGCTCAGTGTCTCCGTTCTGCGCTCGAGCGCGCGCTGGTTCGGCATGACGTATCACGAGGATAAGGAAATGGTGCAGCGCGAGCTTCAGAAATTACACGACGCGGGCGTGTACCCCAAAACGCTGCGCGCGTGAGCGAGACAAATCGAAAAAATCTGCCGCCTCCGGACATACTAAGTCCGGAGGTGATTTTTATGCCGCGAAAAGACCCTGGCATGCCGTATGACCTGGCACCGATGCTCAAGGCGCGCTTCGGCCAGCCGGACGACTGCGCCGATCTTGTCAACAAGTACGGCACCTATAACATCCAGCCGACGTCGGACACGGAAAATCTGTTCCCGCTCATCGCGCCGGGCCTTCCTGAGCAATGGAAGCGCATGGCGGTCGGCAAGAAGGACGTTGAAAACTTGCAATAAAGCAAACGGGAGGGAGACGCGTATCGCGTCTCCCTTTTTCTTCTCCAAAATCCCTGAAACGGCAAGGGAAAATGGGCTTTTTCCCAAAAAGCAAAAAAGATACATACAGGTTCGACAAAAAAGTGAATGACAAAATGGAGAAATTTATTGCTGGTATACAAATTGAGAACGTTGCTGGCACTTGCTTTACTGCTGAATTCGTATAAAGTAAAGGCAAGAGCTGTCTGCCGGGGAAGCGGCTATGAGAGAGACCGCCTTCCGGCCCGACTTGCCAATATGAAGGAGGAGAGAGAATGGAAACCAAAAGTAACGCGAAACTGAAAGCTCTGTTCATCATCCCGTCGATCACTGGTATCATCCTGTTTATGATCCCGGTGAAGAATGCTGACGGCGATTGGACCGTTGTGGTCAAGATCCTTGCCGACATCATCTCGGGCTACATCGGCGGCTTCCTGCCGCTGCTGTGCGTGCTGATCCTCACCGTTTCCGCGGTGATGTCGGTCATCGCACTGGCAAAACCCAAATTCATTATGAATAGCGACATCATGAAGGAATGCTTCGCCTGCAAACCCATCTGGGTCGTGCTCCGTGTGCTCGCGGTCATCTTCGTGTGGCTCACCTATCTCGGTGTGGGTGAGGAAGATGTGGGTCTCATCGGTATGATCACCGGCGGCGGTCAGGGCGGCTTCGTCCTCTATGACCTGCTCACCACGCTCGTTATCATCTTCGTCATCGCGGCCCTGCTGCTGCCGCTGCTGCTCGACTTCGGCCTGCTCGAATTCGTCGGCGCGCTGCTCACCAAGGTCATGCGCCCCCTGTTCAAGGTCCCCGGCCGCGCGGCGGTCGACTGCATCACCTCCTGGATCGGCGACGGTACGCTGGGCGTTATGCTTACCTGCAACCAGTATGAGGGTGGCTACTATTCCGCCAAGGAAGCAAGCATCATCGCCACGCTGTTCTCCGCCGTTTCCATCACGTTTACCCTCGTCGTTCTCGATACGGTGGGGCTGCTCGATTACTTCGGCATCTACTACCTGATCGTCTGCTTCGTCGGTATCGTCTGCGCGATCGTGTGTCCCTACCTCTACCCCCTGCGCAAAAAGCCCAACACGTACTTAGTCGAAGGCAAGGCCGCTCCCGACACTCTTCCTGAGGGCTACAAGAGCAACGTCGAGTACGGCATGGACCTCGCCATGAAGCGCGTTGCCGAGCACAAGGGCATCGGTGAATTCTTCAAGAGCGGCGCCAAGAACGCCTGCAGCATGTGGTTCGGCGTTCTGCCCTCCGTCATGGCCATCGGTACCATCGCACTGATCCTTGCAAACTTCACCCCGATCTTTGAATGGCTCGGTATCCCGTTCCGCCCGCTGCTCCAGCTTCTTCAGGTGCCCGAAGCGAATGCAGTCGCCTCCACGATGATCGTCGGCTTCACCGACATGCTCACCCCCGCCGTCCTGATCGCGGAGTGCACCAGCGAGATGGCCAGATTCATCGTCGCTGTCGTCTCTGTCACGCAGGTCCTCTACCTCTCTGAGGTCGGCGGTCTGATCCTCGGCTCCAAGCTTCCTCTCAACATCTGGGAGCTGTTCGTCATCTTCCTGGAGCGCACCATCATCAGCCTGCTGATCGTCTGCCCCATCGCGCATCTGCTGTTCTAAAAAGGAAAAGCTTCTTTTCCCTTACTCAGGTTGCTGACCTGAAAGAGTCGAGGCATCTCATCGGGATGCCTTGGCTCTTTCTTTTTGGATTTTATGTCATATGCACAAAAATGACTGTACAACGCACACGGTTATGTGGTAAAATGCGAACAGAGAGACCTCTGCGAGACCAACGCAAATTCCGACGGCTGCGGGTGAGAGCGCGGCCTGCCGGCGAGAGGGAGAAGAGAAGTACATGAAAGTCAGCATCGACAAGTTTTCGAAAGTGCCGGTCTATCTGCAGATCGCCGACCAGATCAAGTCGCAGATCATCAGCGGCGCGCTGCCCCGCGGGAGCGCGCTGCCGAGCGAGCGCGCGCTCGCGCAGATCTTGGATGTGCACCGCAACACCGTGGTCAAGGCCTACAGTGAGCTCAAGAGCGACGCGTGGATCGAGTCGCGCCAGGGCGTGGGCTACATCGTGGCCGCGGCAAACGACGAAAATGACGCGCAGGACGAAAGGGGCGGCGAGGGCGCGCAGCCCGGCCGCGTCAACTGGGTCAGCGAGGTGGCGGAAAAGTACCTCGACATGGAAAAGACGTTTGACGACCTGTTCCAGCGCTTTACGGACGAGAGCCACTATTCCCTCGGCAGCGGCGTCGCCTCGCGCGAGGTGTACACGTCCGAGCGCGTTGCGGGCGATATCGCAGCGCTGCTCACGGGCAGCGGCCCGTGCCAGTATTTTTTCAGCCCCTATAAGGGCGATAAATTCCTGCGGCAGAAGCTCGTGGCCTTTCTCGGCACGAAGGGCGTGAAGGCGTCCTCGGGCGAAATTCAGATCCTCTCGGAGACGAATCAGGCGCTCGACTTTATCGTGACGCTGCTCGTCAAGCCCGGCGACAGCGTGGTGATGGAAGAGCCGGTGCACCCGGACATGTACCGCGTGATGGAGCTTGCGGGCGCGAAGATACTGACCGTTCCCGTCGACGAGAACGGCATGAACTGCGAGGTGCTCGAAAGCTTACTCACGCAGACGCGCCCGCGGCTCATCTTCGTCAATTCGAGCTACCACGACCCGACGGGAAACATTTTGTCGCTCGAGCGGCGCAAGAAGATCGTTGAGCTCTCGAACCGCTACCGCGTGCCGATCGTGGAGGAGGACGCGGCGAGCGAACTCGTCTACGACGGCGATAAGCTCCCGCCGATCAAGGCCTTCGACACGATGGGAAATGTTATTTACATCTATTCGTTCTCGCTCACGTTCATCCCGGGGCTGAGCCTTGCCTTCGTCACGGGCAACCGCGATCTGATCCGCGCACTGAGCTACCTCGTCTCCGTGCGGCTGATGGCCTCGGACTGGATGACGCAAAAGCTCCTCGGCATGTACCTTGACGACGGCATTTACTACACGTCGCTTTTAAAATTTCGCGACGTCTACCGCACGAATCGAGATTTGGTATGCCAAAAGCTCGACGAGCTTGCGCCGCTCGGCGTGAGTTATACAAAGCCGAGAGGCGGCGTATATGTCTGGTGCAGGCTGCCGGACGGGGTGGACAGCAAGCGCTTTATCCGCAGGGCCTACAACATGGGCGTCACGCTGATCCCCGGACACGTTTTTTACCCCTGCAAGAACGGCGGGCGCGACCATATCCGCATCAACTACTCCTATGAATCCTACGGGCGGCTGGGGCAGGGCATGGACGTATTGCGCAAAGCGCTGGAAGAAGAGCTGGAGGAGTGACTGGCACACGAAATAGCAAAACCACTGATACATCACAAGCGCTTTTAGAACGTGTATACTTTACTGCGTAATAACGGTAAAACGATCCGCGGACCGTCGGGGAGCTCCGGCGGCACGGACAGGGAAAACAGGTCGGGGTGTACGGGCGGTCGATGAGAGAGCCGCCGGCATCCCGGGAAAGGGAGCACGACTTATGTATTCAGGCATCCATAACTTTTCCGAGATCGGAAAGCTCAACAAGGTGCTGCTGCACCGCCCCGGCGAGGAGCTGGAATCGCTGACGCCCGCGACGCTCGAGCGCCTGCTGTTTGACGACATCCCGTACTTAAAGGTCGCCCAGGAGGAGCACGACCGCTTTGCCGAGGTCCTGCGCGAAAACGGCGTCGAGGTCATCTACTATGTCGACGAGGTCGCCAAGGCCATCGCTGACCCCGCGCGCCAGATCCAGCTCGTCAACGACTTTTTGAACATCAGTAAGATCCACGCCAAGGGACTGCGCGCGAGCATGACGAGCTTACTTCTCGACATGCCGCCCAAGCAGATGGTGACGAAGATGATCGCGGGCATCAAGCGCTGCGAGGTCGCCACCAAGCAGCCGACGTCGCTGATGGACTTAGTCGACGACGACTATCCGTTCGTCTCCGACCCGATGCCGAACCTGTACTTCACCCGCGACCCCGGCGCCTGCGTGGGCGAGGGCATCAACATCCACCGCATGCATACCCCTGCGCGCAAACGCGAGAGTCTGCTCTTAAAGTACATGTTCCTCTACAACCGCGACTTTGCCACGCAGGACAACAAGATGTGGTACGACCTGTCCGACAGCTATTCCATCGAGGGCGGCGACGTGCTCGTGCTGTCGAAGGACATCGTGGCCATCGGCCTGTCCGAGCGCACGACGGTCTCCGGCGCGGAGACGTTTGCGCGCAATCTTCTGCAAAATTCCGGCTTTAAGAAGGTGCTCGCCTTCGACATTCCCGAGACGCGCGCGTTCATGCACCTCGACACGGTTTTCACGATGGTCGACTACGACAAGTTCACCATCCATCCCGAGATCGAGGGCCCGCTGAGCGTTTATGAGATGACGCTCGACGAGCACGGCGAGCTCCGCTTCGGCGCGATCAAGGAAGAGCTCAAGGACATTCTGGCCCTCGAGCTCAAGCTGCCCGCGGTCGACCTGATCCGCTGCGGCGGCGGCGACCTGATGGCCGCGCAGCGCGAGCAGTGGAACGACGGCTCGAACACGCTTTGTATCGCGCCGGGCCGCGTCATCACCTATGAGCGCAACTATGTGACAAACGACTTGCTCGCAAAGCACGGCCTCGACGTGCTGACCGTGCCGTCTGCCGAGCTGTCGCGCGGCCGCGGCGGCCCGCGCTGCATGTCCTGCCCCGTCAACCGCGACGACCTGTAAAAAATTCCACCGCAGAACGAGAGAAGAGAGAAGAGAGAAGAGCTCATCCGCGCCGGCAGCTGGCCGGGCGGAGGAAAATGGGAGAGAGCCATGAAGAGCAAGCGACAAGAGAAGATCCTGGAGCTGATCGAAAAGTACAATATCGAGACGCAGGAGGAGCTCATCGCGCGTCTCGCCGAGTGCGGCATCGAGAGCAAGCAGACGACCGTTTCGCGCGATATCAAGGAGCTGTACCTTTATAAGGAGCCGATCGGCGGCGGCCGCAGCCGCTACGCCGTGTCCGGCAAGGCCGACCATATCGACAACACGAAGCGCCTGAAGCTCATTTTGAACGAGTGCAGCGTGGGCGTGGACTACGCGGGGATCGTCGTGCTGCTCAAGACGCTGCCGGGACTCGCCGATGCGGCGGGCGCGGCCATCGACGCGATGAAGCTGCCCGATATGCTCGGCTGCATCTCCGGCAACGACGCCGTGGCGATCGTCGCCCGCGGCGAGCAGGAGGCCGAGCGCCTGTGCTATGATCTGCGCCAGTACTGCAAGTGAACGAGAGAGACAAGATTGAGAGAGGACAGGGGGCGGAGCGATCCGCCCCTCCTGTTCTGTCATAAAACCGATTAAACTGCAAGGTATTTCTGAAACGTGACAAAACTCAACAGGTATTAAAAGCTTTACTGCTGACAATCTTCAAACGGGATTCCGTTTGAAGATTATTTTTTGAGTGTTATAATAAATTTATCAATCGAATGATCTGTGCGGCTCGCGAAAGTGGGGCAAAGCGTACAGACAAAGGCACAGCCGGTGCCGCAAGGACACGGGTCTGCCAATAAGTCTATCGGCGGCGGCATTTATGCTGATAAATCCACTGTTACCGTTGCCGAGGGCGGCGCTGTGCAGGGTAATAAGGCAAGCATGGGCGGCGGTATTTATATGAATGCGTCCAGTGCTGCCGCTGCCAGGGGAAGTGCTCTGTACAACAATAAGGCAGCTTACGGCGGCGATGATCTCTTTGCTTTCGGCGATAATACGCTTTCTCTTCCAGATGCAAAGAGTATGTCCGGCGACAGGAAACTGACCGGTGACGGCAAGGAGATCACCGGCTGGCACTATGATGGCTATCAGGAAAATGGTTGGACAACTCGTTGGTCGGAGGAGAAAGATGGCGCTGCTTACTATGATAAGTATGACGCTGAAACGGGTACTGCCAACTATGCGCTCAAGGCTGCGCACGGCCTGATGTGCACCGTCACCTACACTGACGGCGTGGAGAACGAAGAAATCCTTGCCGACAAGGTCTGCGTCGTCGAACAGGACAGCGCCACACCTGCTTTTGACGGCAACCCCACTCGCAGCGGTTACACGTTTATGGGCTGGTCTCCAGCGGTTACTGAAACCGTGACTGCTGACGTAACTTATACCGCGCAGTGGAAACGCATTTACCGTCCCACTCCCTCCACGCCCACCGTTGAGATTCCTGATGACGATGCCCTCGGTCTGAACACGGACGACCACTTCGCCTACATCATCGGTTATCCGGACGGCACGGTGCAGCCGAACGGCCAGATCACCCGCGCCGAGGCGACGACCATCTTCTTCCGCCTGCTGACGGAGGAGAGCCGCAGCGCGAACCTGACCAAGACCAACGGATATACCGACGTGGCGTCTGACGCGTGGTATAACACCGCGGCTTCCACCATGACTACGAGCGCAATGCCAAGTGGGCCGCTGCCGACGAGCAGTGGACGGCGCTGCGCGAAACGCGCGACTGGAAGGCGCTGGAACAGTAAACAAAGCGGAAAAAAGAACGGGAGCACGAAGTGCTCCCGTTCTTTTATGCTTTTTTGAAAACGGCCTGAACAGATCAGACATTGCCGATCGTCGCGACCATGACGGCCTTGATGGTGTGCATACGGTTCTCGGCCTCGTCGAAGACCTTGGAGTTCGGGGAGAGGAAGACCTCGTCCGTGACCTCGCGGATATCGTAGCCGAGCTCCTTCTGGGAAGCGGCCATGGTGGTGTCGAAGTCGTGGAAGGAGGGCAGGCAGTGCAGAAAAATGCAGTCGGGATTCTCGGTGGCCTTGAGCACCTCGCCCGTGACCTTGTAGGGGGTGAGCAGCTTGACGCGCTCGGGGATCTTGTCCTCTTCGCCCATGGAAGCCCAGATATCGGTGTAGAGCGCGTCGGCGCCCTTGAGCAGCGCACGATCCTCGCCGTATTCGACGACGGCGCCGGTCTCCTTGCCGACCTCGCGGCAGTATTCGACGACGTCAGCGGCGGGCGCGAGCTCCTTCGGACCCCAGCCGACATAGTGGATGCCGAGCTTGGCGCAGATGTACATGAGGCAGTAAGCAACGTTGTTGCGCGTGTCGCCGCAGAAGACGAGCTTGCACTTGCTGAGCGGCTTTTTGGTGTTCTCCATCAGCGTGAGGATGTCGGCAAGCGCCTGCGTCGGGTGGTCGACGTCCGTGAGGCCGTTCCACACGGGAACGCCCGCGTTGGCGGCGAGACCCTCGACGACCTTCTGGTCGTAGCCGCGGTACTCGATGCCGTCGTAGAAGCGGCCGAGGACCTTGGCGGTGTCGACCATCGTTTCCTTCTTGCCCATCTGGGAGGACTTGGAATCGAGGAAGGTGACGTTCGCGCCCTCGTCGTAAGCGGCGACTTCGAACGCGCAGCGGGTGCGGGTAGAGGTCTTTTCGAACAGCAGCACGATGTTCTTGCCGGCGAGCAGGTTGCCGCGGATGCCGGCGCGCTTTTTGGCCTTGAGGTCAGCGGCGAGATTGAGCATGTAGCGGATCTCGTCGGGGGTGAAGTCTTTCAGCGTCAGGAACGAACGGCCTTTCAGATTAACGGGCATGGGATAGTCCTCCTTTTATCGTTTTACTCTCAAAATCTCTCAAAAGCATCTAAATAATGCTATCGTTATTATATTATTTTTGGTTAAAAAAGCAAGAGAGGCGCGATTTTGCGGCGCTCACTGGCACACGGAGAGAAATGCATACTGGTCTGCGATAAAACGCTGACAGGCGGCACAGTGGCCGTGCAAGACGGGCGCGCCGCGCCGTCAAAACGCCTCTGCCGCGCCCAACTGGACACGAAAATATTCTCTTTCTGGACCAGCGATTTTTATCGCGGGAAAGGCCTTGCCACGCCTGCGTTTAACGGCAAGCGCGCCGCGGCAGATTTCTTACCGGATTCCCTTGTTTTCTGCCATTAAATATAGTATAATTGCAAAAAAGTATCCCCATGGGGCGATTTCGGGCGAATGTGCCGCGCCGTTTGGGTAAAACCGCAAAGGATAGAGGAGAAATTGCTATGAATATGATCCGCAGCGCAAAGAACCAGATCGCCGAGCTGACGGCGGCGGCTTATCGCGCGGCTGTGCAGGAGGGGTTGCTGCCCGAGGGCGTGCAGACCATCCCCGCCGTGGAGATCCCCAAGGATACCGCCAACGGCGACTATACGACGACGTTCTGCCTGGCCGCATCCAAGGCCATGCGCAAGAATCCCCGCGAGGTTGCGAAAATTCTGACCGAGCACATGGACCTGAGCGACACGTACTTTACGAGCGTCGAGATCGCGGGCCCCGGCTTTCTGAACTTCCGCCTCGGCGACAAGTGGTACGCCGACGTTCTGACCGCCGTTGAGGAGGAGAAGGGCGACTACGGCCGCGACAACTGGCTGGGCGGCAAGAAGTACATGGTCGAGTTCGTCTCCGCGAACCCCACGGGCCCCATGCACATGGGCAACGCCCGCGGCGGCGTGCTGGGCGATACGCTCGCCGAGGTGCTCGACTGGTCGGGCGCGGACGTGTGGCGCGAGTTCTACGTCAACGACTTTGGCAACCAGATCGAAAAGTTTGCCAAGAGCATCGAAGCACGCTACATCCAGCTCATCAAGGGCGAGGATGCGATCGAGTTCCCCGAGGACGGCTACCACGGCGACGACATCCGCGAGCTCGCCAAGGCCTTCTACGATGTCCACGGCGACAGCTATCTGGAAAAGTCCGTCGAGGAGCGCCACGCCGATATGGCGCGCTTTGGCCTGGAGCGCAATATCCCGAAGATGAAGAGCGACCTCGAGCGCTACGGCATCAAGTTCGACGAGTGGTTCTTCGAGTCCTCGCTGCACAACAGCGGCTATGTCAAAGACACCGTCGAGGAGCTTCATAAGCTCGGCTGGACGTATGAAAAGGAAGGCGCGCTCTGGCTCAAGACCGCCGACATCATGCGCGAGCAGTACCGCAAGCAGGGCAAGAAGGACGAGGACATCGACAAGCTCGACTTAAAGGACGACGTTCTGCGCCGCGCCAACGGCTTCTACACCTACTTTGCCGGCGACATTGCCTATCACCGCAACAAGTTCGCCGTGCGTCATTTCGACAAGGTCATCAACATCTGGGGCGCTGACCACCACGGTCACGTGGCCCGCATGAAGGGCGCGATGGACGCACTGGGCCTCGACGGCACGAACCGTCTCGACATCGTGCTGATGCAGCTCGTCAAGCTTGTGCGCGACGGCGAGGTCGTGCGTATGTCCAAGCGCACGGGTAAGACCATTTCGCTCTCCGACCTGCTCGATGAAATTCCTGTCGACGCCTGCCGCTACTTCTTCAATGCCAAGCCCGACACGCAGATGGAATTCGACCTCGGCCTCGCCGTGCGCGAGGACAGCGAGAACCCCATCTACTACATCCAATATGCACACGCGCGCATTTGCAGCCTGCTCAAAGCGCTGGAGGAAGAGGGCCACAGCGTCAAGCCCGGCGCGGTCGACCTGTCCATCCTTTCGAGCGATGCTGAGCACGCGCTCATCAAGGAACTCTCCTCCTTTGCCGAGGAAATTCGCATGGCAGCGCGCGACTACGACCCGAGCTACATCAACCGCTACCTCATGCGTCTTGCCGCGGCGTTCCACAAGTTCTACAACGCCTGCCGCATCAAGGGCGAGGACGAGGCCGTCATCGACGCGCGCCTCAAGCTCGCGAGCGCGACCCGTCAGGTGCTCGCCAACGGCCTCAAGGTCATCGGCTGCTCTGCACCGGAAAAGATGTAAAACAGTATACCGACAACAAAAAGGCGTCCGGCCACTGGCCGGACGCCTTTTTAGATTAGAAAAGCCTCGCAGAGTTTCACGTCCGCAGACGTGAAAGCTACGAAATCAGTTTTCTGCCGCGATATGTGCGCCCTCCAGAGGGGCTTCTCTTGCCCGCTGCGGGCAATTCACCTTCTGGCAGAAAACACTTTGCGCGGAGTGGAAAACGGTGAAGCGTCGCCTGCGGCGGAAACAGCGAGCCGTTTTCGAGGAATCGTAATGCCGCGACGGTGCAATGTCGAAGCCGCCTGAGAGGCGGCAAGGCACAAAGCAAAGTGCAGCTTTCTCAAAAAAGTGGCTCAGCCGCTTTTTTGAAGTATTACAGGACCTTTGCGAGGAACGATTGCAGTCTTTCGCTCTGCGGGTGGTCGAAGAGATCGGCGGGGGAGCCCTCTTCGATGATCGCGCCTTCGGACATGAAGACGACGCGGTCGGCGACCTCGCGGGCGAAGCCCATCTCATGCGTGACGACGACCATCGTCATGCCGTCCTTGGCAAGGTCGCGCATCAAATCGAGCACCTCGCCGACCATCTCGGGGTCGAGCGCGGAGGTCGGCTCGTCGAAGAGCATGACCTCGGGCGCCATGGCGAGCGCGCGCACGATGGCGATACGCTGCTTCTGCCCGCCGGAGAGCATCGCGGGATACTCGTTTGCCTTGTCGGCAAGGCCGATGCGCTCAAGCAGTGCCATGGCCTGTGCGTCGGCCTCCGCCTGGGACTTGAGGCCCAGCTTGACGGGCGCGAGGGTGATGTTCTTCTTGACCGTCATATGCGGGAAGAGGTTGAAGTGCTGGAACACCATGCCCATCTCGCGGCGGTGGAGGTCCAAGTTGACCTTCTTGCCGTTGAGGGCGACGTCCTTGAAGTAAATGGTGCCGGAGGTCGGCTGCTCGAGGAGGTTCAGGCAGCGCAGCAGCGTCGATTTGCCGCTGCCGGAGGGGCCGATGATGGCCACGACCTCGCCCTTTTTCACGCTTAAATTGCAGTGGGAGAGCGCGTGGACGCTGCCGCCGTTGTACTCCTTGCAGACGTCCGTCACGCGGATGAGAGAATTAGTGCTTGTCGCCACGACGCATCCTCCTTTCGAGCGCTTCGATCGCCTTGCCGGCGGGGTAGGTGATGCAGAAATACATCAGCGCCGCCAGCACGTAAGGCGCGAGGGAAATGTAGGTAGAGGTCGCCACGGTCTTCGCGGCGAACATCAGCTCGACCATGCCGAGCGTGGAGCAGATGGACGATTCCTTGACCATGGTGACGACCTCGTTGCCGAGCGCGGGCAGGACATTCTTGATGGCCTGCGGCAGCACGACGAGCTTCATCGCCTGCGTGGCGGAAAGACCCAGCGAGCGCGCAGCCTCAGTCTGGCCCGCGTCGACGGCAAGGATGCCCGCACGGAAGATCTCGGCAACGTAGGCCGAGCTGTTGAGCGCGAGGGCCACAACGCCGGGGATGAAGCGGGAAATGTCGATAAAGCCGAAGATGTACAGGCGCGGGATGGAGATCGCGCCAAAAAAGCCGAAGTAAATGATCGAGAGCTGCACGAGCAGCGGCGTAGAGCGGAAGATCGCGATGTACGCGCCGGAAATGCCGCGCACAAACTTATTCTTGCTCAGGCGCATGAACGCGAGCAGCAGCGCCGGAATGACCGCCAGCAGGACCGAGATGACGGCCAGCAGCAGCGTGTAGCCGAGCGCCTGCAAAAAGTAGACGCCGTATTTCGGCAAAAAGGAAAAGTTAAAGAACGACGCCGGCGACATGCCGACAAAGAGGTTGCTCCACCGCGTGGCAAGATCCATGGGAGAGATCTCCTTTCAGATGTGTGATTTAGTTGGGATAAGCCTCGCAGAGTTTCGCGCTGCCAGCGCGAAAAATCTTGCTCGTTTTTTGCCACGACATGCGCGTGGCAAAAAACACTTTGCGCGGAGCGAGTGTCGAAGCACCCGCTTGCGGGGGCGAGGCACAGAGTGGAGTGAGGATTTAATGAAAAGAGGCTCGCCTCTTTTCATTAAGAGATGCCAATGAGCAAAGCCATTTGGGGCTTTGCTCATTGGCTATGAGAGATAATGAGAAGAGAGCGTAGTTAAAGGGGAGAACTTAGGCCGCAGGAGCGTCCGGGGTGACCTCGACGGCCTTGCCGCTCAGCTCATCGGCAGCGGCGATGAACTCTTCCATCTTGTTCTCGGAAGTCATCTTGGCGATGGCCTCGTTGATGCCGGGCAGCAGGCCCTTGGGGTCGCCCTTGGCAACAGCGATGCAGTAGGGCTGGGCTTCACCGAGCTCGGAGGAAGCGGCAGCGACGACCAGATCGGGGTTGGCCTCGGCATACTGCTCAGCGACAGCGCCATCGACGACGATCGCGTCGACCTTGCCGTAGACAAGCTCGTTGACGAGGTCAGTCACGAGGGACAGGGAGACGAGGTTCGCACCCTCCATCTCGTCGGTGACGATAGCTTCCTTGGTGGTGGCGGTCTGTGCGCCGACGCTCTTGCCGGCGAAGTCGGCGAGGGTGTTGTACTGATCGGCGGCGTCAGCCTTGACAAGGATCATGGCCGGCAGGTCGGTGTAGTAGGGATCGGAGAAGTCAGCGGACTGGAGACGCTCGGGCGTGACCTCGATGGCTGCCATGACGATATCAAAATCGCCCTTGGCAAGGGAGGTGAGCAGGTAGTCGAAGCTCATGTTCTCGACCTGAAGCTCCATGCCCAGCTCATCGGCGATGTACTGACCGGCGGAAATGTCGATACCGGCGTACTGCATCGTGCCGCTGTCATCGGCATACATGAATTCGTACGGGGCGTAGTCAGCGGAGGTGCCGAGCACCAGCGTGCCGCCGGTCTGCTCGGTGTTGTTGTCGGTGTTGGCGTCATCGGCGTTGTTGCTGTCGTCGGTCTTATTGCCGCAGGCGACCAGCGAAAGGCTCATCATCAGAGCCAGCATCAGTGCAGTAAACTTTTTCATGGTTGATAGCTCCTTTTTCAATTTCTTTCCATCTTGTATAATGTTTGATCGTTGAACGAATTTTCATACGCTTCAGAAACGATAGCGTTAGTATAAATGTTTACTTATTCATTGTCAACGATTAAAAACTCAAAAAATGCCAGAACTTTCGACGCCTTTCTATGCAAGGTGCACAAATATGCATGCGAAAAGCCGAAAATTCACAAAAATATGCAATTATGCGCGAATATATGCAAAAGAAAAGGAAAAAAGAGCCGTATAAAAGAAGCATCCGCAGAAGCGATCGGAGCTTCTGCGGATGAAGTTTCTTATCGGGTGACATCCGGCACGGCGCTGCGGGATTTTTTCGGCGTTCTGACGTAGGCAAAATAATAGCCGATCGCGCACAGCGGGATGGCTGCGGCGACATCCAGAATGGAGTGCTGCTTCATAAAGACGGTGGAAATGCTGATAAAAAATGCTGCAACGGTCGATGCAATGCGCCAGCCGCGCTTGGAGAAGATGGGCGCATACCAGAAAGCGAAAAATGCCGCCATCGAGCCGATGACATGCAGCGACGGGCAGACGTTCGTGTTCGTGTCGAACACGTAGAACCCCGCGATGAAGCGTGTGAGCACGTTGTCGCGCGGGAAGACCTCAGGCCGGAGCATCTGACAGGTGGGAAAGAGAAAATAGATAATGAGCGTCACCGAGTAGGTGATCATCACGAAGCGCATCATGCGGCGAAAGCCCGGCACGTCGAAAAAGAACGTGTAGGCCACCGCGCCGATGAGGTACACGAACCAGAACATGTAGGGAATGAGGAACCATTCATTAAAAGGAATGAGGTCGTCGAGCGCGCAGTGCATTTCGATGTAGTGCGCCACGGGGTAGAAGCGCTCGACATACGAAAAGCCGAGGCCGAAAAGCGGCCAGTAGAGCAGCAGCCACACGTGGGAAAACTCCGGCGTGTTCAGCTTACTGAAGCGGAACTGGCGGTAGTCAACGCTGGGTTTGATCATGCGAGGTCTTCCTCCTTCTCCTCCTCGGCTTCACTCATCTCGGAGAGGATGTTGGCCGCGGCGTTGTGCGGCACGGCGGCGTCGAGCGCGTCGCCCATCTTTTCGAGCGTATGCTCGTCGCTGAGCAGGCGCAGGCTCGTGCGCGCGATCTCCTTGGGCGTCTGCCCTGTGACCGCGCCGCCCGTGCGCAGGAAGAAGTCTTTGTTGTACTCCTCGCAGCCCGCGACCGCGTCGATAAAGACCATCGGCAGGCGCATCGAGGCCGCCTCGGTCACGCTGATGCCGCCGGGCTTTGTGAGGTAAAGGTCGGCGGAGTCCATCAAAAGCGCCATGTCCTTCACATACGAACGGACGTGGACGTTTTTCGCATCATAGAAGCGGCGCTGGAGCCGGCGGTAGAGCTGCTTGTTCGTGCCGCAGACGATGGTCAGGTCCTGATCGTCCGGCAGGTCGCGCCCGATGCGGCGCGCGATGCTCATGATGGGGCCGCAGCCCATGCTGCCGCACATCATCACAAGATGTTTGTGGTCAGCGGGGATGCCGAACGCGCGCTTGGCGTCCTCCTTGCGCACGCTGGAGCGGAACATCTGGCGCACGGGGATGCCGCAGGCACGCAGGCGCTCGCTCGTCACGCCGCCGCCGAGAAAATCGCCCGAGAGCGATGAGGCAGGGATAAAGTAGCGGTCGAGCGAGCTGTCCTTCACGCTGGGCGAACAGGTGTAATCCGTGGCGATGAAGCAGGTCTTGAGGTTCGGCAGGTGCGTCTTCACGACCTCGCTGACCATCAGCGCCGCGAACGTGTGGGTGCAGATGACCGTGTCGTACCCGCTGCCGGCGATGAAGCCGCAGAGCTTTTCCGCGCCTTGCGTCAGATAGCGGTAGAGCGCGGAGCCCTCGTGAAACTGGGCGGGATGATCCTCCGCTGCGCGGTAGCCCACGCGGAAAAGACCCGGCGCGTGGCGATAGATGCGCACGTGCCAGTTCGAGATAAAGCGCGAGACCTCGGGCGAGATGAAGCGCAGCGCGTCCTCGGTGTCGCAGGGAATGTTCTGGTTGCGGCACTCCTCCTCGAGCGCCGCGGCGCAGGAGTTGTGCCCCTCGCCGGTGTTGCAGCTTAAAATCAAAACTTTCATGAAAAGATCCGATCCTTTACTGTTGTTCTTCTTGGTTGCGTCTGCTCCGGCGCTGCTGCGCGGCGAGAAGCTTTTGCAGCCGCGGCCGGTTGTAGCGCTGGATGATGAGAAACGGCAGGTTGCCGAATAGAATATAGATGGCGGTGACGACCGCGCCGCCCGTTCCGGGCCAGAGGCGCAGTGCGTAAAAGCCGAGCAGGATGAGCACAAAGTGCGTGAACTCGGCGACGCAGGTCTCTTCGATCATGCGCGGAAGCTGCGCGCGAAAGTCCGTGCCCAGCTTTTTGGCGGGGATGAGCTTGGGGACGATCTTGCTCATGTCGGGCACCTTGTCCTGCCACTCGTGCACGCGCAGAAAGCGGAAGAGCTTTGCTTCCCAGCTCGCGCAGCGGTAGGGGAATTTGTCGCCGTGGAACCAGGATTTTGGCAGCAGCCGCCCGATGAAAAACGACACGACGGCTAAAATTCCGTAATAAACGCAGCAACGCAGAAAGCCCATCGTCACCTCTCCTTATCCCGTGATAAAAGCCCGACACAGGGGTACTGCGCCGGGGAAAAGCAGCCTCTGCGGCTGTTAAGATTTAATATAGCATAGAGTTTCGAACAAATGATGAAGAGAATCTCAATTTTTGTTGAAAAATGGTGGTCACTTCTCTACCGGCAGGCGCACGGCGAAGCGGCAGCCGCCGTTCACCGGGTCTTCGACCCAGACCTCGCCGCCGTGGATGGCGACGATCTTGCGCACAAGCGCAAGGCCGAGGCCGTTGCCCTCGGATTCGTGCGAGCTGTCCCCCTGATAGAATTTGTTAAAAATGCGGGACTTATCCTCGCCGGGGATGCTTTTGCCCTCGTTGTCGATGGTGAAGAGCACACTGCCGTCTTCCTCGATGAGTCGCATGCGGATCAGGCCGCCGCGCGGGCCGAACTTGACGGCGTTGTCGATGAGATTCGTCCACACGTGCTGGAGTAGTCCTTCGTAGCCCGTGAAGTCGACGGAGTCGAGGTCGACGTCGAAGTCGACGTCCTTTTCCGTCCACTTGCGCTCAAGGGCCAGAATGCACTGCCTTACCTGCTCGTCGAGGCGGAAGCGCGAGCGCTGGGGGTGGATGGACTGGCTGTCGAGCTTAGAAAGCAGCAGAATGTTGCCCGCGAGGGCGGAAAGCCTGCGCGTGTTGAAGAGAATCTTGTCGATGTACTCCGCCTGCTCCTCGGGGGATTGCTGGTGCTCCTGCAAAAGCGAGGCGTAGCCCTCGATCGCGCTGATGGGCGTTTTGAACTCGTGCGAGACGTTCGAGATGAAGTCGGTTTGCAAGGTCTCGGTCGCGTTCAGCTCGCTGACCATGAGGTTGAAGCTGTCAAAGCTGTCGCGGATATCGCGAAAGACGCTCTTCGTCTCCACATGCACGCGGAAGTTACCGCCCGCGACCTCCTTCATCGCGCGCGACAGGCGCGAGATGGGCGCGAAGAACGCGATGGAAAAGCCCGCCGCCGTCGCGCTGCCGAGCAGCAGCGTGAAGATGAGCAGCCACACGAACATCGGCACGTTGACGCCGAGGTGCTCGAGTCCCCAGGCCGCGAGCGCGGCGAGCAGCGCCACGCCGATAAAGCCCGCCATGCAGATGAAGAAAAACTGCACGCGGATATCGAAGAATTTGTTGCGCCGCTTTTTCATGTGCGCACCACCTTATATCCCACGCCGCGCATCGTGACGATCTTGAAGTCGGGATTGTCGCGGAAGCGCTCGCGCAGGCGCGCGATGTGGACATCGACGGTGTGGGTGTCGGTGCTGGAATCATAGCCCCAGATGTCGTCCATGAGCTGCTGGCGCGTGAAGATGCGGCCGGGAAACGACGCCATCTTGTAGAGCAGCATGAATTCCTTCTGCGGCAGCACCATGCTCTCGCCGTCGACGGTGACGCTGAGCGAGTCGCACTCCATCACCGTGCCGCCGATGACCTGACGGCGCTCGCTCGCCATCTGGGCGCGGCGCAGCAGCGCGCTCACGCGCAGCACCATTTCCCCGATGTTGATGGGCTTGACCATATAGTCGTCGCTGCCGGAGAGGAAGCCGAGGCGCATGTCGTCAAAGGCGTCCTTGGCGGTGATCATCATAATGGGGATGGACGAACCGCTCTCGCGGATCGAGCGCACAAGCTCGTAGCCGTCCATCTTCGGCATCATGATGTCGGAGATGATGAGATCGTAATAGCTCTGCTCGAGCGCGGCAAGCGCCTCTTCGCCGTTGGAGACGCCGAGGACAGTGTAGCCGTTTTTGGTGAGCACATGGGCGAAGAGCTGGCGCAGCTCGCGGTCATCCTCCGCAATGAGAATTTTGAACAATCCGATCCCTCCGATCCTATGTCGGCGCGCCGCGGTTTCGCGGCGCTTGTCCCGTCAGTATACCATATCTTTTGAAAATGTGCAGTAGGTTGGGCGGAAATTTTGCACGGCGGCAAAACTGCACAAAAAAAGAGCCATCCTTTCGGATGACTCTTTGCATTTGAGGGAGATTTAACCGCCGAGGTAGGCCTTGCGGACGGCATCGCTCGCCATAAGTTCCTTACCGGTGCCGGAGAGCGTGATACGGCCCGTTTCAAGCACGTACGCGCGGTCGGCGACGGAGAGCGCGGCCTGCGCGTTCTGCTCGACGAGCAGGATCGTCGTGCCCGCAGTGTGCAGCTCGCGGATGATGTCAAAGATCTGCTCAACGAGGATCGGAGCGAGGCCCATAGACGGCTCGTCGAGCATCAGAAGCTTCGGCTTCGACATGAGCGCTCTGCCCATGGCGAGCATCTGCTGCTCACCGCCGGAGAGCGTACCGGCGATCTGCTTGCGGCGCTCTTTGAGGCGCGGGAAGCGCTCGTAGACGTCCGCAATGCCCGCTTCAATGGTGGAGTTCGGCTGGGTGTAAGCGCCCATTTCGAGGTTATCCTCCACGGTCATCTGCAAAAAGACGTGGCGGCCTTCCGGAACCTGCGCAAGACCGTGCTCGACGATCTTGTGCGCGGGGACGCCCTTTAAGTCCTTGCCTTCAAAAACAACGCTGCCGTGCTTGGGGTGCAGAAGGCCGGAGACCGTGTTCAGAACGGTCGACTTACCCGCGCCGTTCGCGCCGATCAGCGTGACGACCTCACCCTCGTTGACCTCGAAGGAAACGCCCTTGACGGCGTGGATGCTGCCGTAGTAAACGTGAAGATCGTTCACCTGTAAGATCTGTCCCATCGTTAGGCCTCCTTCTGCTTGCCGAGGTAGGCTTCAATGACCTCGGGATTGTTCTGAATGTCTTCGGGTGTGCCCTTGGCGATGACATGGCCGAAGTTCAAAACGGCAATGCCCTCGCAGATGTTCATGACGAGGTTCATGTCGTGCTCGATGAGCAGCACCGCGATCTTGAACGTATCGCGGATGGAGCGGATGTTTTCCATCAGCTCAGCCGTCTCGCTCGGGTTCATGCCGGCGGCGGGCTCGTCAAGAAGCAGCAGGCTCGGGTTCGTGGCCAGCGCACGGAGAATTTCCAGTCTGCGCTGCGCGCCGTAAGGCAGGGAGTTCGCCTTGGCGTTTGCAAGGTCTTCCATGTGGAAGATGGACAGAAGCTCCATCGCGCGCTCATGCATGACGCGCTCTTCCTTCCAGAAGCGGGGCAGACGCAGGATGCCCTCGGGCATCGTGTAGTGCATCTGCGTGTCCATCGCGACGGTGATGTTCTGCTCGACGCTCATCTCGCCGAACAGGCGGATATTCTGGAACGTACGTGCGATGCCCGCGCGGTTGACCTGCGCGGTGTTGAGGTCATGGATGTCTTTGCCGTTTAAGAGAATCGTGCCGTGGGTGGGCTGATAGACCTTGGTAAGCAGGTTGAAAACCGTGGTCTTGCCCGCACCGTTCGGGCCGATGAGGCCGGTGATCTCGGTGCGGCCGATGGTCACATTGAAGTTGTCGACCGCTTTCAGACCGCCGAACGTGATGCCGAGGTCGATGCACTCGAGCACGGGGGACTTGTCCGCGTCGCGCTCGGTGAGCAGCGCCGGTTCACGGGAGACGGGAACGAGCTTGGCTTTTTCTTTCTGTGTCATGGTCAATCCTCCTTTTCAGCACTGGCGCGGCGATGGGGCAGAAGTTTCTGGAAGAACGCCTTGGCCTGCGGATTGTTGGTCGCGAGCATGACGAAGATCAGCACGATCGCGTAGATGAGCATACGGAAGTCGGCAAACTGACGCAGCGCCTCGGGCAGGATCGTCAGCGCCGCAGCGGCGACGAGCGAGCCCCAGATGTTGCCGAGGCCGCCGAGCACCACGAACACCAGCACGAGGATGGAGAGGTTGAAGTTGAACTTCGTCGCCTGAAGGGAAGAGTAGTTCAGGCCGTAGAGCGCGCCTGCCGCGCCCGCGAGGGCGGCGGAGGTGACGAACGCCATGAGCTTGTACTTCGTCAGGTTCAGGCCGATGGCCTGCGCGGCGATGCGGTTGTCGCGGATGGCCATGATCGCGCGGCCCGCACGCGAACGAGTCAGGTTCAGCACGACGATGAGCGTGATCATCACGAGGATGAAGCCCGCGGTGAACGTTGCGATCGTGGCAGTGCCGGTCGCACCCTGCGCGCCCTTGATGATAGCGGTGCCCGAGGCACTCAGGCCGAGGTCGTCGACCGTCTTGTTGCCGGCGGGGTTGAAGATGAAGTGCAGGCCGTTTTCATCGTAGCCGATGATGAGGCAGTTGATGAGCTCTTTGATGATCTCACCGAAGGCCAGCGTGACGATGGCGAGGTAGTCGCCCTGTAAGCGGAGCACCGGCGTGCCGATGAGAAGGCCGACGATGGCGGCGAAGATCGCGCCGACGACCATCGAGATGGCGAGACGCACGGGAGCGTTCGGGATCGCGCCCATCAGGCTCTGCGAGGCGACGATGCCGGAAAATGCGCCGACGCTCATAAAGCCCGCGTGGCCGAGGCTCAGCTCACCGAGGATACCGACCGTCAGGTTCAGCGACACGGCCATGGACATATAGCAGCAGATGGGGACGAGCAGACCGATGGCGGAGCGCTTGAGCGAACCGTTGTTCTGCAGGATCGTCGTGATGATAAAGACGACGATCACGCCGAGATAGGTCGCAAAGTCGACCTTTGTGGTCTTCTTGAGAGAGTTGAATTTGTTCATTTTCTGTGTCATTCCGGCCACCTCACACTTTCTCCGTCACGGACTTGCCGAGAAGTCCGGCAGGCTTGACGAGCAGCACGACGATCAGCACGGCGAACACGATGGAGTTGGCAAGGTTCGTCGAGATGTACGCCTTGGCCATGGCCTCGATGATGCCGAGGAGCAGGCCGCCGAGGAACGCGCCGGGGATGGAGCCGATGCCGCCGAACACCGCCGCGGTGAAGGCCTTGATGCCGGGCATGGAGCCGGTCGTCGGCATGAGCGACGTATTGAACGAGCAGAGCAGCACGCCGGCGATGGCGGCGAGCGCCGAGCCGATGGCAAACGTTGCGGAAATGGTGGCGTTGACGTTGATGCCCATGAGCTGGGCCGCCGCCTTATCCTCCGAGCAGGCACGCATGGCCTTGCCCATCTTGCTCTTGTTGACGAACGTGGTGAGGCCGATCATGATGACGACGCAGGCCGCGATCGTGAGAAGCGACACATAGGAGACGGTCAGCTTGCCGCCGAACAGCTGCATCGAATCCTCGACCACCGGAGGATAGACACGCGCGGCTGCCTTCCAGATGAGAAGCGCGGAGTTCTGGAGAAAATAGCTCACGCCGATGGCGGTGATCAGGACCGCGAGGCTGGGCGCCGAGCGCAGGGGCTTATAGGCAAGCCGCTCAATGACGACGCCAAGCACCGTGCAGACGATGACGGCCAGCAGCACCGCCACGATGTTGGGCAGTCCCAGATAGAACATCGCGCAGAACGATACGTAGCCGCCGATCATGATGATGTCGCCATGGGCAAAGTTCAGCATCTTGGCAATGCCGTAAACCATCGTATAGCCGAGGGCGATGATGGCGTACACACTGCCGAGGCTGATGCCGCTGATGAGATAGGATAAAAATTCCATTAGGATGGCACCTCTCTTTTCTCTTTCGGAATTATGGTTCGTCTGTGGCAGAAACAAGGGCAGAGGCGGGAAAACACCTGCCTTCGTTTCCGCCATAGAAACAGGGCATAGGCCGCCGGAAGCTTTTGCTTCCGGCGACCCGCCGCTGAGAAAGGCGAATGTCGGTCTTTCCTGTGCTGGGATTTAGCCCTTGACGTACTGGCCGTCCTTGACGACGTAAGCGGTCGGAGCCTTGGAGACCTGACCCTCGGCATTCCAGGTCATGTCAGTACCGGTGAGACCGGTGAACTTGAGGGAGGTCATGGCGCTGACGAGCGCGTCGCAGATCTCTTCGTTGCTCATATCGGCGGTGCAGCCGGCGGCCTCGAGAGCGGCCTTCACGATGTACACGCCGTCGTAAGCGTCAGCGGCGAACTGGTTGGGCTCGGTGCCATAAGCGGCAGTGTAAGCGTCAACGAACGCCTGGTTGGCTTCATCGGTGGCGGAGAACGGGGTCATGAGCATCAGACCCTCAGCAAGGGAAGCGTCGAAGCCGGGCATGGTCAGGATGCCATCCATGCCGTCCACGCCGAAGAAAGTGGGAGCATAGCCCATGGCCTTAGCCTGGGAGAAGATGATGGAAGCGGGCTGATAGTAGATGGGGAGGAAGACGAGGTCAGCACCGGCATTCTGCGCACCGGCCAGCTGGACGGAGAAGTCGGAAGCGGTATCGTTGGTGAAAGTGCCCTGATAGACGACCTCGAAAGCGCCCTTATCGGTGGCCTCCTTCACGAAGGTGTCGCGGATGCCCTGGGAGTAAGCGTCGTCGTTACGGTAGATGATGGCGACTTTGGCACCAGCGAAGTTTTCAGCCATATAGTCGGCAGCGCCAACGCCCTGGTTGGGGTCGGTGAAGCAGACCTGGAAGACATTGTCCTTGCCCGCGGTGACGTCGGTGGAGGAAGCGGACGGGGTCAGCATAAAGGTGCGGTCATTGTAGCAGGCATCGGCAACCGCGATGGAAGCGCCGGTGGTCGTGGGGCCGACGAGGACCTGCATGCCGTTGTCCATCATGGTGTTGTAGGCGTTGACAGCCTTTTCGCCGTCGGCCTCATCGTCCTGCTTCTGGAACTCGAACTTGATCTTGCTGTCGCTGGCGTTGATTTCATTGACGGCCAGCTCGGCACCCTGAACGACGGCCATGCCGTAGATCGCGCTGTCGCCGGTCAGCGGGCCGGAGGAACCGAGCTTGAAGGTCTGGACCTCAGCGCTATCGGTGCCGTCGGTGTTGGCATCGGTGTTCGCATCGTCGCCCTTGGAGCCGCAGGCGGCCATCGAGAGCGTCATGGCCGCAGCCATGAGCATGCACATAAACTTCTTTTTCATCGTTTCAAATCTCCTTTGATTAAATAATGAACAAATTTATTATACAAAAAAGCGGGTCCGCCATTCCCGGCGGAACCGCTTTGCTGTATCGCGTTTTTTACTCGCTCAGCAATCGCGTTTCATCCCGGGAACGCCCATCAGGACGACCAGAAGTACCAGTACCAGCAGAGAAATGCCGATAATGCTAATCAGGCGGGAAATAATAATGGACGCCATAATAATGGCGCCCAGAGCGATGCAGTTGAAGCGGGAGGACTGAAAGGTGCAGGAGGAAGCGGCCTCTGCGCACATGGCAGAAGCGGCGGTGTTATTCTGATTTGCATAAGCAAAACGGAACATAGCATTAAATCCTTTCATGTATCCCTCATGTTTGATGGGCTTATTTTAGCCTCTAAAACGCCAGAAGTCAATACTGCATATTATCCAAAGAAAAAAGAGGGGAAATGGGGATAAGTATCCCATATTGACAATTTGGACAACTTTCGCGCCTCGGGCGCGGGAGGAAAGCAGCCCGCGAGGGCTGTTTCTTTTTGCGCCCGTAGGGCGCAGGGGGTGCAGCGCGGCAGCGCTGCTTCTGGCCCCACACCGTGTGGGGACGCGGCAAAGGGGGATATTCTCTTTCTCAGAAAGAGAATATCCCCCTTACACCCCCAAGAGAAAGGACGAGGGGAGGGCCCCTCGACCCCCGACATTGGCAGTTTGCAGCTCGAATAACTGCACGCGCTGCGCAGTGTGGGTGCGGTGTACATGGCTTCGCCATGAATCTTCTGCAAATCGTTACGTCTTGCAACCGCGCCTTACTATCGTGAGGTGCGAGTGACGTTCCCTCGGCGGCAGACTGCGTGCGAAATAGCGGCATTGCTGCGCTCGCCGCATTGATCGGTGCACCGGTAGACGGTGATTAGGCCGCACTGCCACAAGACTGGCAGAGCGGCAGCGGATGATAGAAGCAGAGGCAAATCGTTTTGCAGAACCATTGGCGGCGAGCGAAGCAATGCCGCCACGCAGGTAGTCGATTCGGCAAGCATTGCAGCTCTTCAAGCTACAGACCGGCAATGGCGGGGTCAAGGGGCAGGGCCCCTTGCGTTCTCTTGGGGGTTCAAGGGGGATATTCTCTCACGTGAGAGAATATCCCCTTTGCCCCTGCCGCCCGCAGGCGGCATATCCTTCGCACCGGTGCGAAACCGATAGCTTCCTTTATATATAATAAAAGGTAACTATCCTGTTTTAGCACTTGCTATCGAAGAGTGCTAAAAATTAAGAGTTTAGTAACAAATATCAGGAATTTCCTGCTATACTTAGGTTCAAATACAATTCAGAGAGGGATGCTTTTATGGCTAAAAAACAGTTTAAAGCAGAATCGAAGCGTTTGCTCGATCTGATGATCAACTCGATTTACACGCACAAGGAGATCTTCCTGCGCGAGATCATTTCCAACGCCAGCGACGCTATCGACAAGCTCTGTTACGTCGCGCTGACGGACGACAAGGTCGGCATGAACCGCAGCGATTTTGCCATCACGGTGTCGGTCGACAAGGAGAACCGCACGCTGACGGTCTCGGATAACGGCATCGGCATGAGCCGCGAAGAGCTTGAAAACAACCTCGGCGTCATCGCGTCGTCGGGTTCCTACAAGTTCCGCCAGGAGACCGAGGAAAAGGACAAGAAGGACGCCGATATCGACATCATCGGCCAGTTCGGCGTGGGCTTCTACTCCGCGTTCATGGTCGCCGACAGCATCACCGTCCGCACGAAGAAGTACGGTTCGGAGCAGGCCTATGAGTGGCAGTCCTCCGGCGCGGACGGCTACACGATCACCGAATGCGACAAGGAGGCCGTCGGCACCGACGTCATCATGCACATCAAGCCCGACACGGACGAGGAGAAGTACAGCGAGTACTTGGAATCCTACCGCCTGCACGCGCTCGTGAAGAAGTACTCCGACTACATCCGCTACCCCATCCGCATGCTGCTGCCCGAGCAGAAGGTCAAAGAGGGCAGCGACCCGGAGAAGCCCGAGTACGAGACCGTCGAGGAGATGAAGACCGTCAACTCCATGGTGCCGCTCTGGCAGCGCAAGAAGAGCGACGTCACGGACGAAGAGTACAACAAGTTCTACTCCGAGCTGACGCATGAATTCGACAAGCCCCAGCGCACGATCACCGTCTCGGCCGAGGGCAGCGTGACCTATAAGGCACTGCTGTTCGTGCCGTCTTCGCGCCCGTTCAACTTCTATACCGAGGGGTATGAAAAGGGATTGCAGCTCTACTCTGCGGGCGTTCTCATCATGGACAAGTGCGACTCGCTGCTGCCTGACTATCTGCGCTTTGTGCGCGGCGTGGTCGATTCGCCGGATCTGAGCCTGAACATCTCCCGCGAGCTTTTACAGCACGACCGCCAGCTCAAGGTCATCGGCCAGAACCTCGAAAAGAAGGTCCGCGCCGACCTTGAAAAGTTCCTCAAGGAAGACCGCGAGGGCTACGAGAAATTCTACGAAAACTTCGGCCGTCAGATCGGCTACGGCATCGTGAGCGACGGCGGCGAGAGCCGCAAGGATTCGCTCAAGGACCTGATGATGTTCTATTCCTCCACGCAGAAGAAGCTCACGACGCTCAAAGAGTACGTCGAGCGCATGAAGGAAGGCCAGAAGTGCATCTACTACGCCGCGGGCGAGAGCATCGCCGCCGTGGACAAGCTGCCGCAGACCGAGCTTTTGAAGGACAAGGACTACGAGGTTCTGTACCTGACCGGCGAGACGGACGAGTTCGTTTTGCAGGCGCTGATGAACTACGACGAAAAGCCGTTCCGCTCCATCGTGGACGGCGACCTCGAGCTTGGCGGCGAGGAAGAGCACAAGGACGACAGCGAAAGCGCCGAGCTCATGCAGTTCGTCAAGGAGACGCTCGGCGACAAGATCAAGGAGGCCAAGGTCTCGCACCGCTTGAAGACCCATCCCGTCTGCCTGACGGCGGGCGAGGGCTTCAGCTTCGAGATGGAGAAGTACTTCAAGAACTTCCAGATGCCCGAGCCCATCAAGGCCGAGCGCATCCTCGAACTGAATGTCGATCATCCGGCGGTCAAGGCGATGGCCGCCGCGCTGGCAACGGACCGCGACAAGGCGGCGCTGTATGCCAAGATCCTCTACGATCAGGCAAACCTCATCGCGGGGCTGCCGCTCGAAGATCCCAGCGCGTACACCGACATGGTCGCGCAGCTGATGCAGTAAGTCAATATTGCTCCAAAAGGGCGCGGAGAATTCTCCGCGCCCTTTTTCACGTTTTTCATTCCTGCCGCCTATACTGGCATACAGGCGCTTTTCCGCCTGACAAACCGTAAAGGCGATGAACGGATATGCTTCGACCACTGATGCTGGCTCTGCTCGGCACGTCTTTCACGTTTCTGATGACGGCGCTGGGCGCCGCGACGGTGTTCTTTTTTGCCCGCAAGGTGTGCGAGCGCGCGCAGGGCGCGCTGCTGGGCTTTGCCGCGGGCGTGATGATGGCGGCGAGCGTGTGGAGCCTCATCCTGCCCGCCATCGAACAGACGGAGGCAGAGGGGCGTCTGCCGCCGTTTCTGCCCGCCGCGGCGGGCATCGTGCTCGGCGCGCTGACGCTCTTCCTGCTCGACGAGCTCGTGCGGCGGCGCGGCGGGGGAGAGGTGCACAGCGATTTTTTGCTCCTCTCGGCCATCACGCTGCACAACATCCCCGAGGGCATGGCCGTCGGCCTCGCGTTCGCGCTCGCGGCGGACGGGGAGAGCCTTGCCGGCGCGTTCGCGCTGGCACTTGGCATCGGCGTGCAGAACTTTCCCGAGGGCGCGGCGGTGGCGCTGCCGGTGTACCAATCGGGCAAGTCGAAACGGCGCGCTTTCTGGACCGGCGTGCTCTCCGGCGCGGTGGAGCCGCTGTTCGGCGCGCTCGTCGTGCTCGCGGCGGCGGGAATCCACGCGCTGATGCCGTGGTTACTCAGCTTTGCAGCGGGGGCGATGCTCTACGTCGTGGCGGAGGAGCTTCTTCCGCGCGCGGGCGGACGGCGGGGGACGTGCGGCTTCCTCGTGGGCTTCCTTCTGATGATGATACTGGACGTCGCGCTGGGGTAAGCGCGAAAAATCCGGCATAGAATGGCGCGAGGTGATCGACCATGCACATTCATGTTGTAAAGCGCGGCGACACGCTTTCTTCCATCGCCGCGATGCACGATGCCCTGCCCGCATTCGTCGCGGCGGACAACGGCCTTACGCTGAGTACGCCGCTTGTGATCGGCCAGGCGCTCGTCGTGCGAACGCCGAAGACACTGCACACCGTGCGCGCGGGGGAGACGCTTTCGTCCATCGCGCGGGACTATGATTTGAGCGTCAGGACGCTCCTGCGGCGGAACTTTTTCCTCCACGGACGCGAGCTTCTGCGCGAGGGCGACGTGCTTGCCATCGACTACGCAGACGAAGCGCCGCTCGGTACGCTCGGCGTGAACGCCTACGCCTACCCCTACATCGGCGGCGAGCTGCTCGACTCGGTCCTGCCGTACCTGACGTATCTGACGCCGTTCACCTACGGCATCACGCCCGCGGGAGTCCTTGCGCCGCTCGACGACGCGCGCCTGCTCGAACGAGCGGCGCGCTATGGCGCAAAATCGCTCATGCACCTCTCGACGCTGACGCCGGAGGGGAATTTTTCGAGCGAAAACGCCGCGCTGCTCCTGCAAAACGACCGCGCGCAGAGCGCGCTCCTTGCCGAGATTTTGCAGACGATGGCGAAAAAGGGATACTACGGCCTCGACGTCGACTTCGAGTACGTCCCGCCGGAGCTGCGCGAGGACTACGCCGCGTTCGTCTGCCGTCTGCGCGAGGCGCTGAACGCGGAGGGAAAGCCCGTCGTCGCCGCGCTCGCGCCGAAGACGAGCGCGCAGCAGCGCGGCCTATTGTACGAGGCGCACGACTACGCGCTGCTATCAAAAGCCGCGAACGCCGTGTTCCTGATGACCTACGAATGGGGCTATGTCTACGGCGAGCCGCAGGCCATCGCGCCGCTGCCGCAGGTGCGCGCGGTGCTCGATTACGCGCTCTCGGTCACGGCGGGGGAGAACATCTTCCTCGGCGCGCCGCTGTACGCCTACGACTGGCCGCTGCCCTACGAAAAAGGCCGCACGCGGGCCGAGACGTTCTCGTCACAAGCGGCCGTCGCGCGGGCGCGGCTGGTGGGGGCGGAAATTGAGTTTGACGAAACCGCGCGCTCGCCCTGCTACCACTACTTCGACAAAACGCGGCGCGAGCACGTCGTCTGGTTCGAGGACGCGCGCTCGCTGCGCGCGAAGATCGCCCTTGCGGCGGAAAAGGGCTTGCAGGGCATCGGCTTCTGGCAGGCGGGGCGGGAGCTCGCGCAGGCGTGGCCGCTGCTCGACGCGCTGGTCACGCTCGAAACCCTCTAAAAAATGCAAAAAACCGCCCAACGGGCGGCAAAGATTGACAAAATGCGGCAAAAACCGTAAAATAAAGGTAGGCGCTGTTGTAAACGGCGGTTAGCCACTCCCTTGCGAAAGGGGGTGATGCGGATGGGAAGAGGAAATGCTCTGCGTTTTCTTCTGTGTCTCGTCATTGTCCTCGTGGTAATGACCTACATAGCCCCAAAAGCGTGTTGACCGCTCGGCTAGCACCCAAGCGGTCAACAAATTGATTGACTACTATTGAGGGCTGACCATCGTTACAACAGCGCCCTTTTCTATCTCCATTATACCCCGCTTCCCCGCGTTGTCAAGGCGGAAAATTTTCCCTCCGCTGCACCGGTTCGTCCCAAAAACCGCTTTACAGCTTTATAGCTGTAAACGGTCCGCGCAAATGAGTGGGCTGCACAAAATGAGGAGGAAAAACATGTACAACAACACCTATGAACGACCCAGAACCCAGATCGAAAAATGCGAGCACTTAGCGCGGATGAAATTCGAAAACCCGATCGAAAAGGCGCAGCGCGAGCGCGACGAGCGCGTCTACCGCTTTTCGAGCATCGACGAGGCCATCGGCGTGCTGAGCGTCGTGCGCCGCGCGTGGTGAAAGGGGAGGATGCGATGGGAAAAACAGCCAATTACGGCCTGCCCAAGTGGGAAAAGTCGGACTTTATCAAGATGGATGACTTCAATGCGGCGTTTGGCAAGATCGACGAAACGCTCAAGGCCAACGCCGACGCGGTGGCGGCCAAGGCGGAGGCGGAGACCGTGACCGCGATTGCGCAGACGATTGCCAGCAGCAAGATTTGCCGCGCGAAGTTCGGCACATACACCGGCACCGGTCTATCGGGCCAAAATCACCCGAACAGCGTCGAATGCGGCTTTTGCCCCGCGGCGCTGGTGCTGTTCCGCGCGGACGGCGGACAGAAAACGACGGTCATACGCGGCGTGACCGCCTGCTCGTCCGGCATCGGCTCCATGAACAATTACTATACATGGGGTGACAGCGGCGTGAGCTGGGTATCGCAGACGTTAGACAGCGACTCTGGCGGATATATGGCATCCTCGCAGTTCAACAGCAGCGGGAAAGAATATTGCTATCTTGTCCTCGGTTATGACGCGGACTGGATAAAGCAAAAAACAGCCCCGAGCCTTTCGGCTCGGGGCTGAAACTATTTTTGGGGTAGTTTTTTTCGTTCAATTACTGAACGTTGTTGACGTAGCCAGTGTAAACATTGGCGTCATCAGCATTGCTGCCGGTGAGTTCAACAGTAGCAACGAACTTGCAGCTGTTACCAGCGATGAAGGGGGCGTTGGTATCAACGACCTTAACATTGTACTCGGTACCAGCCTCGTTCAGCTTATACCACTCGATGTTGACAGTCTTAACGGTAGCAGTGCTGCCCGAGGTGAGACCATCAGTGTACGTAACATCCCAGTTGGAGATGGTGATATCCTTGAAGGACTGGGAAGAGGCAGCGGTAACAGTGCCGTTGGGCTTAACAGCGCTGATCTCACGCAGTTCATCAGCGGTGGTAGCTCTGTCAACAATGTTGGCATAGAGGATAGAGCCGCTGTACTCGCCGGAACCGGAGATGTAAGCGAGGTAGATCACCTTATCACCGAGGTTGGTGAACTCGCCGTTGATCTTGGAGGCGAAGTCTGCGTTGCTGACAACGGAGTACTTGGCGTCGTTGTGCGTGTAGACATTGCCCTCAAAGGTATCGGAAGAGGAACCCTGAATGGTGAGGACCTTAACGTCGTTGCGGTTCATATAGGCGGCAGCGAGCGGGTAGGTGACACCGTTGACAGACGCAGCGCGAATCGGGTCGGTGGAAGTGTACACCCAAGCGCTCGTGTAATCCTTGTCGAGGTAGCCGTTGCTCAGAGCGACACTGTAAATGGTGTTGGCATTGCCGCGACCGGTGGCCGTGTCGATGATGGTGTTCACGTTGCTGTTGTTCCAGCCGACAGCATAGATGGCGGTCTTCTCACCGTCGAGGTAGCCGGGGATGGTCCAAACGCCGATCTCGTTGTTGAAGGAAGCCTGCTCGCCAGCATAGAAGAACACGCTGGTGACCTTGGACTCGGTGGGATCAGCCTTGATGAAGACATACTTGGCGAAGTCGTCGCTCATGACGTAGTCGACCTCATCATTCTGATAACGGTCGATCTTGTCGAAGCCGGTAACAGACTTGAAGGTATACGGGCTGGCAGTGGTGTCATCACCGGAGCGGATCAGGTACACAGTGTTGGAGTTGGCAACAAGGCCGCTGGTGATCTGGGTGTCCTTGTAAATAGCCAGGTTCTCGCTGTGGAGATTCTTGTAAGCGCCGGCACCACTGACCTCAACAGCCTTGACAGTGCCGTTGGGCTGAGTGGTGAACTGGAACATATCGTCGTTCAGGATCTGAGCGCCGGTCTTGTCGGCACGGGCGTTCTGATCGATATAGTCGTCGATGTAGAAGTAGCTCGTGGGCGCGGTGCTGTAGGCATCGCCGGACATGACCTTAAGGGCAGCGGTGTTGTGGGACAGCTTGCCGCCCTCAGCGGTATACGTAGTGTTGCGGTTCGTCGTAGCACCATTGTAGATGAGGGTGCTGATGTCGAGAATGGCGGTGGTGCCGTCCACATAGGTGACGTTGGCCTTTGCCACGCCGGAACCGTCAGTGGCGTTGCCCGCCCACCAGATGGAGTTGATGACACCGTAGCTGTTCGTAGCAGCGATCTCAACCGCACCGATCAGGTTGTTGTAGGAATCGAAGTACCAAGTGTACTTGGCGTCCTTCTGAGCGGCCTCGTCGAGGTAGAACTTGACAGCATCGTCATAAACGGTGCCCTCAACGTTGTGCTGCTGAGCGTTCCAGTAGATCACGCTCTGAGCGCCGGTGAAGGACTCGGCCTTAGCGACGATCTCGCCATAGTAATCAGTGCCCTCGGTGCCAGTGTAAGCGACAGCGCCGCTGACCTTGGAATCGTTGGTAGGCAGGGTGTAGGCGTTCAGCAGAACGTAATCACCCTTGACGTAGGAGTAGTTATCCTCGCCGTTGGTGAGGGTGAGCTCCTTGTTGGAAGTGCCATCATAAACGAGGAGGGTGATGCTGGCTTCCTTGCGCAGGTGGCCCTGAGCATCGTAAGCAGCGCCGGAAACGCTCTGAACCTTGGCAAGGAAGGTGTCGATCATGACGATGGTATCGTCATAGACCTCAACCAGACGGCCCTGAGCACCCATCTTGGTAACGGTGTCGGTCAGGTTGACCGTGTAGGTCGTAGCCTGCTTCCGGCCGTTGACGATCAGCGCGTAAGCGGTGTCAGCGCTCAGGTCGAGGTCGTGAGCGACGTCGCACTCAGCAACAGCCTTGGTGTAGGTCAGGTCGGGCTTGTCGATGACGGTGGCCTTCTTGTCGCCAACGTTGTAGGTCCACAGCGGGCCGGGACGGCCCCACTTGCCAGCAGTGTCCTTGGAATCGAGCTTGAAGTTCTTCACACCGATGGTGCTGGTAGCAGCGCCGATGACCTTATCGGCCACATAGCCAAAGGCCGGGGTGTAGGTGACCTGAGCCTTCTGGATGCCCTGGAACAGGAGCTCAGCAACCAGCTCACGGGAAGCGGGAGCGTTGAGGTCGATGCCCTTGACGTTCTTCAGAACGCCGGCCTGCTGCGCGGTCTGCGCAACATGCAGCGCCCAATCAGCGCCGGAGAACTCACCGTTCTTGTCGTAACCGACAGCGCGGAGGATCATAGCGAGGACTTCGTAGCCGGTGACCTTGCCGGAGGGCTTGAAGGTACCGTCGGGATAGCCCTTGACCAGCTCAGCGTTGGCGCAGTAGCCGATGTAGCCCTGAGCCCAACCGGCGCCAGCCATGTCGCTGAATCGGCAGAATCAATGCAAAAACGTTCGATTCAGTGGATATTGCATCCACTTAGGATTTTCGCCTTTCCTTGTATTCCAACGCTTTGCGGGCTTATCGTGGTAGCGGTTTGGTAGCGGTCCAAAATTTAAAGTGCGGTTTTTCCTGTGATACCAACGGTTTGCAGAATCGCTACCATGGTAGCGCACCCGTTTCACTTAAAAAAAGACGGTGCAGCTGAGCTGCACCGTCTTCTGAAATTTATGATGAAATTTTCGGAATTTTACACGTTAAAGCGGAAGTAGATCATGTCGCCGTCCTTGACGACGTACTCCTTGCCCTCGCTGCGCAGCAATCCCTTTTCCTTTGCCGCCGCGACGCTGCCGCAGCGGATCATGTCGTCGAAATTGATCGTTTCGGCGCGGATGAAACCGCGCTCGATGTCGGAGTGAATTTTGCCCGCGGCCTGCGGGGCCTTGGTGCCGTTTTTGATGGTCCAGGCGCGGCACTCGTCCTCGCCATAGGTCAGGAACGAGATGAGGCCGAGCAGCGCGTAGGAGCACTTGATCAGGCGGTCGAGGCCGGACTCCTGAATGCCGAGCTCCTCGAGGAACATCGCGCGGTCCTCGCCGTCGAGCTCGGCGATGTCCTGCTCGAGCTTGGCGCAGATCGGCAGCACCTGCGCGCCCTCGCGGTCGGCGAGCTCCTTGACCTGCTGGAGATACTGGTTGCCGTCCTGATTCGCAAAGCCGTCCTCGTCCATGTTCGCGGCGTAGATGATGGGCTTGAGGCTCAAAAGATCGGCGGTTGCGATGAGCTCAGCATCGTCGGACGAAACCTCGAACGTGCGCGCGCTCTTGCCCGCGTCGAGGTGCTTGGCAAGAGCAGAGAAGAGCTCGACCTCGTGCAGGAACTTCTTGTCGCCCTTGGCCATCTTTGTCGCCTTTTCGACGCGGCGGTTGACCATCTCAAGGTCTGCCATGATGAGCTCCAGGTCGATGGTCTCGATGTCGCCAAGGGGGTCGACGGGGACGTTCGTGCTCGCGTCGGCCACGACGTGCATGATGTTTTCATCGTCGAAGCAGCGCACAACGTGCACGATGGCGTCCGTGCGGCGGATGTTCTCAAGGAACTTGTTGCCGAGACCCGCACCCTGGCTTGCGCCCTTGACGAGGCCCGCGATGTCGACAAATTCGATGACGGCGGGGGTCTTCTTCTTGGGGTGGTACATCTCGGCGAGCTTATCGAGGCGCTCGTCGGGAACGGCCACCATGCCGACGTTCGGCTCGATGGTGCAGAAGGGGTAGTTGGCGCTTTCCGCGCCCGCGTTGGTGATCGCGTTGAAGAGAGTGGACTTGCCGACATTCGGCAGTCCGACGATACCTAATTTCATAATGCTTTCTATCTCCTTAAAAAGTCTTGATTTTCAAGGGCTTCCGGAATCCGGCGTGTTTGGCTTACGCCATTTTTACGCCATTTTCGCATGGACTTATATGCTAGGAAACCCTGCCTGATTCAAATTGCCGCACAGCCTGATCCAAGGATTCAGATGCGACATGGACGTATCTGTCCATCGTTGTTTTTATACTTGCGTGACCCAGCAGTTTTTGCAGCACCTTGGGCTGTACACCGCATTCAATCGCTCTTGTGGCGTAGGTATGGCGTAAAGCGTGCATACAGAATTTTTCGATTCCTGCTTCGTCGCATAGCTTATATAAGTGGGTATCATAGGAACTGTTCTTCGCTGACTCTCCTGTTCGCCAGTTGATAAAAACAAGATCACGCATACACAGGCTCGCAGTTTCTCCCGTGCGCCGATCCATGTATTCCAGCGTGGAGTTGAGCAGTTCAGATTCCTTTCGCTCCGAAACCTGAGAATAGAGCTGTTTCAAGATGTCGTAAGCATGGCTTGTCAGCGGGATGGTGCGATAGCTCCGCTGCGTTTTGGGAGGACCTGCGCGCCACATCTTCTGTTTATGCCGAAACTCCAGCGTCTTATTTACCGTAAGGGTTCTTGCTTTCCAGTCGATGGCATCCCATGTCAGCCCGATCACTTCACCTGTCCGCAGCCCTGTTTCTAAAATCAGGGCATACTGCGCATAGTTGTGGGAGCGTTTGGCTGCCTCCATAAATTTCTGCTGCTCATCCGTTGTAAGACATTTGATGTCATCCACAGCGCGGACGGGCTTGGTAAAGCGAACACCGTCCATCGGATGCTTCTGGATCATGTCGTTCATCACGGCAGCCCGAAACATCGTTCCCATAGCAATATATGTCTGGCGGATCGTTGAACCGGCATACGATGCTTCCATTCGGTTGAAAACCATCTTGCAGTGCATCGGCTTGACATCTGTGAGCCGCATCTTACCAATCACGGGCTTTACATTGTACTCATACCGCTCCCGGTAATTTCTCTTTGTGTTCGGCGCTAAGTCTCCCACGATGTGGCTGATCCAGAACTCAAACCATTCTGTTACCGTCATATCCGACGGAGCAAACACATCCTCATGACGGTCTGCATACTTTGCATCTTCCAGCCAGTTCCGGGCTTCCGGAAGTGAGGAAAAGCACTTGACCTGACGCTTTCCTTCGCTGCTTACAAATCTTGCGCTATATAAACCGTCCTTTCTCTGGCAGATACCCTTACCGCATTCTTTGCCTCGTAAACTTTTACCCATTCGGAAACTCCTTTCTCACTATGAGAAGAAGCCCCTATACATTTTATAATTGTAGCACAAGGACTTTCTTTTCTCAATAGTGAACTTACCGTCAAGTCATCAACTTATGGCTGATATATTGCTCGAACTCCCTGCGTTTGACCAGCTTTTTGGACCCAACATAGAGAACAAACGGGCAATTCGGACTGCGCAGCATACTGTCGATCTTCTTGATGCCAATGTTGCTGTATGCTGCGGCTTCCTTAATCGTCAGCGTCATTTTGAGATGGATCGGCACTTGCAATTCCTCGACCATACTGTTACCACCTGTGTGTTACATTCCGGACTGTTGACTTAGAAACGTAGCATTTGGGGAAAGTAAGAGTTCGTCTGAGCTATCATCTCTTTCCGTATCCAAGTCCAGCAGCCATTTGTCTGGGATCGTGATCAGATTGGGTCCTGTGTTGCAGATCCGTTTTACAACATCTGCCTGGCACGAAAACAATGCGCCTCTATCCAGCTCTGCCCGCATTTGCTTCCCCTTTTTCAAGGCATACGCCTCCGAAAGCAACTCCAGACTGAACAGATACAGCGGAAGCATAGATGCTTTGCAAATGCCGTTTTGCTGCAAGTACCGCTGAAACCGATACAGCGCCATTTCATCCAGCGCCAGCTTCATCAGCCGCAGGCCCATCTCATCGACGGTGAAATAATGAAAGCTGCTGTTCTTGCTGAAACGGATCAGACGGCTACGCGGGTTTACCCCGTGAGCCATTTTTGCGTCCTTTTGTGGAAGAATGAAATTCTTCCTTCCGCCGCTCTCCATGGCCATGCAGAAATAGAGAAACCGGCTGCCGGTGCTGAGTGCGTGGAACTGCTTGGAGAGGAGCAGTGAGTTTCCAACCTGAATGAATCGTTTTTCTTTGTTATCCACCTTGGCGGATAAGGCCGGTACAATCGTAGGTCCGTGTTTTCGTTTGCTCAAATCAAACTCCTTCTTTCGTGTGAGAATAAGGGGGTGGATGTCTCATCCCTTCGTAATAAATGTAGAAAGCCGGCCCTGTTTGACCACCCATTCAAGGCAGAAAAAATTACACTCAATGTAAACTTTCGTAAACACAGAATGGTCTGAATCTACATTAGGTCTACACTGAGTGTAATGCTTGTGAGTATGTTTACTTATTCCAACATTAAGCGTAGTGCGGCATCGAATGGGTATCTTCCGGTACACGGCCGAGAAAGGCGACTCTTTTTGCGAATCGGTCGCGGAACACTTCTCCGGCAGGATCTGCGCCGCATCCTCAGCTGCCAATATCCAGCTCGTAGGTGCAGAGGTAGAACAGGAACGACGTCATCTGGTAGCGGCTGATGCGGGTGCCAGCGGACGCCAGCAGCTCGTCAAGGCTGCTGTCCCGGGTGGTGATGTCCCTCTCATCGCACCAGAGCATCGCTTTGGCTGCCTCTCTGCCAAGATCGGGGGCATCCCGAAGAAGCTGCCTGAGCTGCGTCTGATCCACGCCGGTATCGACGCCTGCCATGATCGCGTAGCGGCGGATCAGTACGCACGCCGTCTGATAGTCCACCTTGTCATCGTATTCGGTATTGGGATCATTTTGCCGGAGCAGCCTTGTCTGATAGGCCCAGCACACGGCATTATAATAGGGATGGGCCGCGTTGAATTCCTCGTTTTCGTAGTCAGCCGGAAGGGCGGTGTTGTCCGTTTCCGGCCGGCCCGCGATGCGGTAGAGCACATCGATAAACTCGCCCAGCCTTGCCGTAGTCTTGCCGCCGAAGGTGTCCGGCGTCTCAGGGTCCACATAGCCCTTGCGGTACATATAGAGAACGCTGGCCTGATTGAAAATGCTCTTGATGTCCGTGAATACCACCGTGTCCACAAGACTTCCGCCGCTGGACTCCCTGGCAAAGACGTGGGCGTAGTAATCGCTGTTGAGGATGTTGCCGGAGAGCTGGAACCTGCTGTCCACATAGAGCCGGTAGGCTTCCGCCAGCTTGTCGGAGACTGTGGTATTCTCGTCGGCGGGGATCACGGTTTCCGTACCGGCGTCATAGCGGAAGGCCTTCGTCAGAAAGGACTTATCCGACAGCACCGCTACATGGAGGCCGCTGGAGAGTACATCGGTGCCCGCCAGCAGGCGGGAATCGTAGTCCACGCCGAAGAGATTCAGCAGTGTCGGCAAGATGTCCGCCGTGGAGCAGTATTCATCCACCACGATGTTCTCTGAAAGGCCGGGAACATAGCAGATGAAGCTGTTGCGGTACTTCTCAAAGGTGGTGTCCAGCGTCTGCCCTGCCAGCTCGTTGTACTCGTCTTCGGTCAGACCGTAGGGGTAGTGGTCGTTGGTCAGGACGATGCAGGTCTTGTCGGCAACGCCAGCTTCCTCCAGCCGCTGCATCAGGTACTCCAGTGCGTATTCCAGCTCCAGATTGCAGGCAATGTACGCCTTCACCGGCTCAGAATAGGGCAGATCTTTCACCGCGTCGCGGTTTTTGGCGCTCATGGCGTTGTCCCAGTTGTACTGGTAGTGACCGCTGAAGGTCATGTAATAGGCGTGGAAGGGTTCTCCGCTGTTGATGTAGTCGTCTACAGAGGCCTCCATCATCTCCAGATCGGAGGAGGGCCAGTCGATCTTCATGGCCAGACCGGAATCCGCCGCCTTGAACGTGTAGCCCATGTTGGCGTGGGTGATGTTCCGGTTGTAGAAATCCCCGATGTAGTCGTGATAGCCCCAGGCTTGATAGCCCATGCCCTTGAGCGCATTGCCCAGGCAGAACGGCAGATAGTTGGTGCCCGCCACATTGAAGCTGGAATCCGTCTTCGTGCGGGACATATCCGGATAAAGCCCCATGCACATGGTGTATTCGCCGTTGGTGGTGACGGACTGGAACGTGCCGTAGTAATTTTCAAAGAGAATACCCGTATGGCTCAGCTTGTAGAGCGTCGGCGTCAGCTCCTCGCTGATAAACCACGGGCAGAAGCTCTCGGCGCAGATGGTGATGAGGTTATAGTCCTTAAGAAGTCCTGTGTAGTTGTTTTTGCGGGTGGGGGTTGCATTTGATAGATACTCGTCTGTGGCCTTGAGAATATCGCTGTCGGTACTGTCTGCAAGAGCCGTAAAATCGATGTTTTCGATCACGTTATAGGAGTTGCTGCTGTATGTCCGCGGAACATCGCTTATATTCAAGGACGACGGCGTGATCATAATGCTGCCGCTGCCGCTGAAGAGCATGTATCGAAGCTCCTGCGCCGTGGTGGCCAGCATACCGATTTTTTTATAACTGCTGTCGGTGGAGGTGTTCACATTGGTGAAGGTACGATAGACGGAAAAGGCGTTGTCCCGTCCAACATACATGAGTCCCGTGACCGTCAGCAGCAGTGCGAGGAGCACGGCAAAGGAGGCCATAGTCTGTTTCCAGCGCAGCCGCAGCTTCAGAGCCTGCCCCCTTCGCAGGGCAAGGCAGAGGATCACGGCAATCAGCGGCAGCAGGAGGAGCAGGATCTTCAGCAGATTTTGGCGGATCCCATAGAGAAGCTGCGAGTTGAAATTGACGACCACATTTCCACCCATGCCGATCTGGCTGACGGGCATGAAATCTCCGAAGATGCAGTGATAGACCAGCTGCACCTCGGCCAGCAGCACCTGTGCCGCGACCAGGAAAACCCCTGTGATCTGGCGCAGAACCTTTGGCAGGCTTGAGACTACCAGCGTGCAGAGTGCGCCACCCAGCAGGCCAAACAGGACAGGATATCCCGCGTACCGGTCCATCGAGCCGAATACGCACAGATGCAGGCACAGCTCCACATAAACGCCGGTCAGGCAGAACAGCAGGAGATTTTTGCGCCACGTATTCCAAAGGCCATGGCTCATGGGCACTGCCGCTTCAGCAGCAGTGCCAGCGCCTTGATTTGTATTTGTCATGGATACATCGGATGTTTTTTCTTTGAGCATATTAGTTCTCCCGTTGGGGCTTTTTTAAAAAGCTTTGTAGAATTTCAGCTGAATATGACAGATAGAGAGCTTATCTTAAAACAAATATTGAAAAAAGGCAACGGTTCCTGTAAAAAATTAGGAAAGATTTACAGGTCACGCGGAGAATTCTATGCACCAAAGTCTGTCAACCGCAGCTTTGCAGCCCGCCTCTGGGCTGCAAATAAGGACTCTGCACCTGAAAATTTTACAAGATACATACAGACACATTGCAAAAGCCGTGCTATACTGTATGGAAAATTGAGAGAACCATTGTTTCAAGGAGGTATGTGATGTGACGGAGACTGTGTTTCGCTTAAAGCGGCATTTGACTTCTTTTCAAATCATGATCCTCGGCTTTGCGGGCGTGATCCTGCTGGGGGCGCTGGTGCTGATGCTGCCTATCGCCACAGTACAGCGGGTCTGGACGCCGTTTCATGAGGCACTGTTCACCTCCACCTCCGCTGTCTGCGTGACGGGGCTGGTGGTGCAGGATACCGGCAGTTACTGGTCCGCCTTCGGTCAAACAGTCATATTGCTGCTGATCCAGATCGGCGGGCTGGGGGTGATCACCGGTGCGGTGACGTTCCTGATGCTCGCCGGACGGAACATCACGCTCAAGGAGCGCAGCGCCATGCAGGACGCCATCTCCGCCCCTGCGGTGGGCGGCATCGTGCGCCTGACGAGATTTATCCTCAAGGGGACCTTTCTGGTCGAGCTGCTGGGCGCGCTGGCGCTGCTGCCAGCCTTTTGCCGGGACTATGGACTGCGGGGCGTATGGATGTCCGTTTTCCATTCCGTTTCCGCCTTCTGCAATGCGGGCTTCGATATTCTGGGGCGGACGGATTCCCTCTACCCCTCGCTGACGGCCTATGCCGCAGACCCGCTGGTCAACATCGTGATCATGCTGCTGATCATCGTGGGCGGCATCGGCTTTCTAACGTGGGACGATGTCTGTACGCACGGTCTGCACCTGCGGCGTTACCGGATGCAGAGCAAGGTCATTCTGAGCGCGACGGCGCTTTTGATCACGATTCCGGCGTTTCTCTTTTATCTGACAGACTTTGCGGACCTCCCCGTGGGAGAGCGGATATTGGCCTCCCTTTTTCAGTCGGTCACGCCGCGGACGGCCGGCTATAACACAGTGGATCTGACGGAGATGACGGATGCCTCTCAGGCGGTCACCATTTTGCTGATGCTCACCGGCGGAGCACCCGGCTCCACGGCGGGCGGCATGAAGGTCACGACGCTGGCAGTTCTCATTGCCAACGCCGTTGCCGCCTTCCGCAGGCGGGAGGATCCGCAGCTCTTTCGCCGCAGATTGGAGACATCCACTGTCCGCAACGCTGCCGCCATTCTGCTGCTGTATCTGGGGCTGACCTTTGCGGGGGCGGCGGTCATCAGCACAGCGGAGGAGCTTCCCCTCGGTGCCTGTCTCTATGAAACAGCGTCCGCCGCCGGTACGGTGGGCCTGACGCTGGGGCTGACGCCGCAGCTGGGAGTCCTGTCGCAGAGCATTCTCATCCTGCTGATGTTTTTCGGGCGCGTCGGGGGACTGACCTTGATCTACGCCGCATTCTCCGGGCATGATCTGACTTACGCCCGCTATCCGCAGGAGAAAATTACCGTAGGCTGAAAGGAGCACACGATGAAAACGGTATTATTGATCGGACTGGGCCGCTTCGGGCGGCATCTTGCCATGCAGCTCAATGAGCTGGGCCATCAGGTGATGGCAGTGGACAAAGACGAGGAGCGCGTCAACGAGTGTATGTCCTTTGTCACCAACGCGCAGATCGGCGACAGCACCCGTGTGGACTTTCTGCGCTCGCTGGGTGTGAGCAATTACGATGTCTGCTATGTCACCATCAGCGGAAATTTTCAGAATTCGCTGGAGACGACGTCGCTGCTCAAGGAGCTGGGAGCAAAATATGTGGTATCCCGCGCCGAGCGGGATGTGCAGGCGAAATTTCTGCTGCGCAACGGCGCGGACGCGGTCGCCTACCCGGAAAAGCAGCTGGCGAAGTGGGCGGCCATCCGCTATACCTCCAACCATATTTTCAGCTACATTGAGCTGGACGAGCAGCACGCCATTATCGAGGTTGCCGTGCCGGAGGATTGGCAGGGCCGCAGCATCGGCGAGCTGGACATCCGCAGAAAATACGGCGTCAACATCCTCGGCGTGAAGCGGAACGGCAAGACCGATGTGAACATCTCACCGGAAACTGTGCTGGACGCTGATATGACGCTGCTGGTGCTGGGGGAAAACCAAGAACTTAAGAAGCACTTCCAGCTGTAAAGCAACATAGAGTCTTGCACGTATAAGGGCTTTACGCGCCGGAGAGGCATCTCAACAAAAGCGCGCAGGTTTGCGGAGGAGGATTCCGCGTTGCGCAAAAACAGCAAAAAATGAGGGAGGACGGCTCTGTCCTCCCTCATTTTTGCCCTGCGCTTTCGCCCTTCTCCGTCAGCTGTTTTTCCAGTGCGGTCTGTCTGGCCAGGATGGCATTGACCTTGTCGTAAAGATCCTCGATCATGATCTCTGTCTTGCGGTTGACCTTATAATCGTTCTCTGCACGGCGGCGGTCCTTTTCCTCCTGCCGGTTCTGGCTCATCATGATGAGCGGTGCCTGAATGGCCGCCACGCAGGGGAGCACCAGATTGAGCAGGATGAAGGGGTACGGGTCGAACGCCTTTGCCGCCAGCGGCGTGTTGACAAGCATCCACAAAATCAGCACGCCGGTGAAGGAAAAGATGAACGCCCAGCTGCCCGCATATTTGGCAATGGCGTCCGCCGCCCGCTGGCCGAGGGTGTATTTTTCCTTCTCACCCGCGGGATTTTCGGAAATTTTGCTGTCTGCCAGCAGGTCCAGCACTTCCTCGTCCGTCATATCGCGGCGGATGTCCTTGAGGACTTCTCTTAAAAGCTTACGGTTTTCTTTCATTGTGATATCATCCTTTTCTGTTTGCGAAAGGTTTGGCGTATTATCATGACGAAGGACCCGGCGTATCTCGACCTTGCTCACTGCTCCACTGCGCCGTGCCGCGAGTTCCTGTTCGGCACGGACACGATGGGGCGCGATATCTTCTCGATGATCTGGTACGGCGGGCGGCTGTCGCTGTTCATCGGCGTCGGCTCGACCCTCATTTCGACGCTGCTCGCGATCCTCTTCGGCGCGGTCAGCGGACTTGCGCCCAGATGGCTCGACGCGCTGCTGATGCGCCTGACCGAAATTCTCCTCAGCGTGCCGAACCTGCTGCTCGTCATCTTCTTGCAGGCGATCATCGGCACGCCGAGCGCGTGGAGCATCGCACTTGTCATCGGACTCACAAGCTGGACGAGTATCGCCAAGGTCGTGCGTACCGAGGTCAGGCAGCTGTGCGCGAGCGAGTACGTCATCGCGGCGAAGTGCATGGGCGGCAGCTTTTTCCACATTCTGCGGCGTCATCTCGCACCGAATTTCTTCTCGTCCATCCTCTTCATGGCGGTGATGAATGTGCGCAGCGCCATCATCGCCGAATCGACGCTCAGCTTCATGGGCCTCGGCCTGCCCATCGAGGTCGTGACCTGGGGCAGCATGCTCTCGCTCGCGGAAAAGGCGCTGATGACCGACGCGTGGTGGATCCTGCTCATCCCCGGCGCATTTCTGGTCGTGACGCTCCTTTGCGTCACGACCCTCGGCGACTACCTGCGCAGCCGCACGAGCAGAAAAGAAAGCAACCTGTAAATAGCAAAAAGAAGGCACAGCCAAACGGCTGTGCCTTTCTTTCTATTTATGGAGTTTACTGCGCATTCAGGATGTGCATGAACTCTTCGCCCGTGATGGTCTCCTTCTCGTAGAGGTACTGCGCCAGCTCATCGAGCTTCGCGCGGTTCTCGGTGAGGATGTTCACAGCCTTTTCGTGCTGCGCTTTTACCAGCTCCACGACGCGCTGGTCGATCTTCGTCTGCGTCTCGGCAGAGCAAGCGAGCGATGCGTCGCCGCCGAGGTACTGATTGTTGACCGTCTCAAGCGCGACCATGTCGAAATCGTCGCTCATGCCGTAGCGCGTGATCATCGCGCGGGCGAGCTTCGTCGCCTGCTCAATATCGTTCGACGCGCCGGTCGTGACGGAGTGGAACACGACCTCCTCCGCGGCGCGGCCGCCGGTCAGCGTGGCGATCTTGTTCTCCATCTCGGTTTTGCTCATGAGATAATGGTTGCCCTCTTCGATCTGCATCGTGTAGCCCAGCGCGCCCGAGGTGCGCGGCACAATGGTGATCTTCTGCACGGGGGCGGAGTGCGTCTGCATCGCCGCCACGAGCGCGTGGCCGATCTCGTGGTAGGAGACGATCTTCTTCTCCTCGTCGGTCATGATGGCGTTCTTCTTCTGGTAGCCCGCGATGACGACCTCGATGCTTTCCTCTAAGTCTGCCTGCGTGGCAAAGCGGCGGCCGTCGCGCACGGCGCGCAGCGCCGCTTCGTTCACAATGTTGGCAAGCTCCGCGCCGGAAGCGCCGGAGGCCATGCGCGCGATCTTGTTGAAGTCGACGTCCTCGGCGACCTTGATCTTCTTCGCGTGGACCTGCAAGATAGCCTCGCGTCCCTTGAGGTCGGGCAGCTCGACCGGCACGCGGCGGTCGAAGCGGCCCGGGCGCGTGAGCGCGGGGTCGAGGGATTCGGGGCGGTTCGTGGCGGCGAGGATGATGACGCCGTTGTTGCCCTCAAAGCCGTCCATTTCGGTGAGCAGTTGGTTCAAGGTCTGCTCGCGCTCGTCGTTGCCGCCGTACTGGCCGCCGCTGCGCTTCT
>UMHX01029735.1_pt1 | contig 92187 bp, 99 predicted proteins | sample 1965651 | NCBI WGS metagenome assembly UMHX01 (sample SAMEA4836109, study PRJEB28245) | human gut metagenome | biome: gut microbiome; material: fecal sample | place: Denmark | collected 2008 | reverse complement strand
CCAACATGGAGAGAAGCCACTCAAGAGAGTGGCTTCTTTTTTTATATTCATAGCTGCGGGAGAGCAATTCACTGTTCGAAATCCGCGACAATACGTTACAATACCCCTATCAAGAGAGATAGGGGTATTTTTATTATGGAACATTATATGACTGACAAGATGGTCGAAGCCTATTTGAAAGCCCTCGAAAATGAAGAGCGCGCCGCGGCGACGGTTGAGAAGTACCGCCGTGCTTTACTGAGCTTTGCTGCATTTCTGAGCGGCGCGGCGGTCACACCGGAGATGATCCGCCTTTGGAAAGACAATCTGCGCGCGAGAAACTACGTGCCGTCGACGATCAACACTTATCTGGCCGCGCTGAACGGCTTCTGCCGTTTCTGCGGTTGGGCAGATTGCCGCGCGCGGTTTCTGAAAATCCAGCGCCATCTGTTCAGGGACAGCAAGCAGGAATTGACGCGAGGGGAATACGAGAGGTTGGTCGCTGCGGCGGAGGCCGCGGGCGACCGCGCCCTCGCGCTCTTGATGGAGACCATCTGCTCCACCGGCATCCGCGTCAGCGAGGTGCAGTAGATCACGGTTGAGGCCGCGAAGAACGGCAAAACAGAAATTGCGCTCAAGGGCAAGATCCGCATGATCCTACTGCTGTCAAAACTCTGCCGCAAGCTGCTTAAGTTCGCAACGCAGAAAAAACCGCCTCCGGCGCGATCTTTCGCGCCAAAAGCGGCAAGTTCATGTCGAGATATCAGATTTGGTCAAAGATGAAAAAACTGTGTGCCTGCGCGGGTGTGGATGCAGGGAAAGTATTCCCGCACAATCTGCGCCACCTGTTCGCGACGGCATTTTATCGCGCATACAAGGATATCGTCATGCTCGCGGATGTTTTGGGCCATTCGAGCATCGAAACGACGCGCATTTACCTTGTTACGAGCATGGCGGAGCATCGGCGTCAGCTCGAACAGTTAAAACTTGTATCATAAAAACGGAATCTATATTCTGTTGCGCAAAAATGATAAAGCGAATACAGTTACCACTATATTCACAACTAAAGCGCATGCAGAGATCGAGCTGTCTGCGCCCGAGAACGCTCAAATGGGTGCAGCGGCACAAGCTTACAGTGCGTTTTCCCCTGTAAACTCCATAATTTATATTTGAAATCATAATTTCCCCAGTCTTTGTCGGAAGATTGTGCTATATTTTGCTACGAGTAAAGGAAACGATAAGATCGTTTCGCTTCCTTTACATATACGGAATATAGATTCCGTTCTCAAAATCTCATATTTTGGCAAAACCGCCGAAAGGCGGCGACGCAAAGCCAGATGGGTCTAACGCCTCTCCGAATGGAGAATACGCTATGACAGCCGGTTGCGCCCTTACTGATGTATTCGCTTGTCACTGCTTCGTCCGGCTTTGCTGGAACGGAGCTTTTTTCATGAGAGGGTGGCTGACGATCCGACGAACATTTCGAGCGTTTTGTGCGGAACAGGGAAAGACTGCTTTGCTTGCCCAGTGGGATATTGAGCGAAATTAACCACTCACGCCGGATGATGTGACTTTCGGCAGTTACAAAAGAGTCTGGTGGACCTGCCCAAGCGGCCACTCATGGCAGGCGATGGTCTACACCCGCAGCGAGGGTGCAAGCTGCCCCTATTGCACGGGCCGCAAGGCTTCACCCGAGCAGAACAGCCTGACAAAGCAGTTTCCCGCGCTGGCGGCAGAATGGGACATTGAGAAGAACGCACCCCTGACGCCGCAGGATGTGACGACCGGCAGCCACAAGCTCATCTGGTGGCGCTGCCCGAAAGGCCATTCGTGGCGCGCGGCGGTGTATTCGAGGACGACCCTCGGCACGGGCTGTCCGGTCTGCACCGGACGGCAGGCGTTGGCCGGTGAAAACGACCTCGCGACGCTGTACCCGGACATTGCCGCGCAGTGGGACGAGGAGAAAAACGGTGCGCTTCATCCAAGCAATGTCACTGCGGGCTCGAACCGCCGTGTGTGGTGGTGATGCGAAAAGGGGAACTCCTACCGTGCTGTGATCGCGCAGCGCGTGCAGCGCGGCGACGGTTGTCCCTACTGCGCCAACCGAAAGGTGCTGCCGGGGTTCAACGACCTTGCGACTGTTCAACCGCTCGTCGCCAAACAGTGGCACGAGACCCTCAACGGCGCACTGACACCAGAGATGGTGACGGCGGGAAGTCACAAAAAAGCGTGGTGGCAGTGCTCTTACGGCCATGTCTGGAAAGCCGCGATTTACTCCCGCGTTGGCGTGCAGCAATGCGGCTGCCCCGTCTGTGCCGGGAAAACCAAGCGCAAAACCAAGTAAACCCAGCCCGCGGAGGCGGGCAAAAGATAGAGAATCTTAGGAGGTAATGGAATGAAACGGCGATTATTGGCAAGTTTACTGACACTTGTCATGATGCTGAACCTGCTGCCAACGGTAGCTTGGGCAAGGAATGATGAGGGCATTGATGCTGATTCGGTAGAAATGTATTCCTCTGATGATGTAGTGACATAGGGGCCGATAACCATTTGGACGGACAAAATAGTCAAAATTACCGTTCCCGAGGGGGACGCAGTCAAAAGCTCGAACGAAGCTATTGTTAGTGTTACGCAAGATGGCACGCTGACCGGCGGCAGCAAAGAGGGACGCGCAGAGGTCACTGCGGGAGAGTCTACCTGGGTCGTTTATAACTACGCCAGCGAAGCGGAGTATAACTATTTATACTCGCTGTTCCACGGGAAAAGAATCTCCGTGATGGGCGACAGCATTTCGACGATCAAGGACAAAATCCCCGACGATAATGCTCTGTATTATGATAATACTACTTCGGCGAAAGAGATGACTTTTGAGCGCAATTACTGGGGTGACATCATCACCCGCTTTGGCGCGGTAGAGGGCATTGATGAGGCATGGAGTAGAAGCACCATCGGTTCTAAAGCTGCTTCTATGGCAAGCAAGGATAGAATCAACAAGCTTGACGATAATGGCACGCCGGATGTGATCCTGTACTATGGCGGCAGCAACCCGGACAGCTCGGTCGGTACGTTTGATCCCGATGCAGACTATGCGAAGACTGTCGATTGGGCGAAGTCCTATTCGGATACAGCGAGCGCCTACGCGGCTTCTCTGCAGCGCATGAAGGTAACCTATCCGGATGCTGAGATTATCGCAATTATTCCCTATTATGAGCAAAATAATATTCCTAAACAGGCGGAAGTGATCGAGCAGATTGCAAAGCACTACGATATCACGACGATCGACCTGCGGGAGCTTCGGAATCAGGAAGGCATTTCTCCGAATAACGCGCTCCACCCTAATATGGATGGTCACAGCCAGATCGCGGCCTACATCTGCCAGCAGCTCTATGCGCAGCAGGCAGTGACTCCGAATGAGAAGACCGTCACCTATAATGCCAATAACGGTAGCTTCGAAAACGGCAGTGATCCCATCAAGCAGTCCGTGACAGCCGAGCTGCCGAAGGCCACCCGCGCAGGCTACGCCTTTGTGGGCTGGTTCGATCGGGCTGCTGGCGGGAACAAGATTGCATCCGCTCTGGACACGGCGATTCCCTCTGGCATACAGGACAACCTTAACGGTACGACCCTGTATGCGCATTGGACCCGCAGCTTTACGTGGGACTTCGACAATAATCTGGACGCTGTTGATGCGGATGGCAACGTTATCATCACTGTGAGTGCTGAACATGGCAGCACCACGTTGAACGATGACAACACAGTGAAGTTCAATGATTATCAGGGTGAGCTGAGCACTCCGTTTACCCTTGACCCGACGCAGAATTGGCGTGTCGAGTGGAAAGAAAAGAATCAGGCAACAGAGAATATGCTCTTCAGCTCTACCGCAGAGAGGGCAAAGGGTATGACCTATATTTTCCTGTATCAGCCGAGCATCTATATGGGCACATATGATGATACGACCGGCGGTACGAAATATATCAACTTCGGTGGTCCTGCATATCAAAAAACTCCGACTTCCGATGAGAATTCTGTTGTCAAATTGGAGAATAACTATAATAATGCTACCGAAACGAGCCTTGTGACTCGTTCTGTTGATGGTGAGCAGGTGTTTGCCAAGCTGAACACGCAGGGCAGATACGGAAGCCATGGATCTTCGTTGACTGCAAGTGACTATGAGCAGTATGCTTTGGAGAAGCTCAGCTTTACGTTTAATTATCTTGGCGGTAACAGAGACGGCGGCGATACTCCTGCTTGGAAGCTTTCCAACACCTTTGACTACATCAAGGTGACGCTGGGTGACGACCATACCCACACATATGGCACGACCTATTCCAGCGATAGTACCGGCCATTGGAAGACCTGCACTGAGTGCGGTGCAAACGGTGAATTTTCGAAGCACACCGGCGGTACTGCCACCTGTACTGCAAAGGCGGTTTGTGAAACCTGTGATCAGCCGTATGGCGAATTAGGCGCTCATAAGCTGACCAAGACCGCGGCCAAGGCTGCCACCTGCACGGAAGCTGGCTACAACGAGTACTGGACCTGCAAGACCTGCGGCAAGTACTTCTCCGACGAGAAGGGCGAGAACGCAATCGCTGATCTTGCCGCTTGGAAAACTGGCGACGGTAAGATCAATGCCACCGGCCACAACTACGGTGACATCACCTATACTTGGAGCGATGGCAATACTTCCTGCACCGCTAAGAAGGTGTGTTCTGTCTGCAAAGACGAGGTGACGGAGACAGTCGGTACTACCAGTAGTGTGAAGACTCCTGCCACCTGCACGACTAAGGGTACTACGACCTATACGGCAGCCTTCAAGGATGAAGACTTCTCTGAACAGACCAAGGATGTGGATATTGCAGCTACCGGCCACGACTGGTCCAACAAGGACGGCATCTGCGCGGTTTGCCACACCAAGTGCGACCGGGTGCACAAGCCCGGCACAACCTGCGAGGTGTGCGGCAAGTACACGCGCCGCCCGTCCACGGCGAATTCCAGCAACACCGTTTCCGTTCCCTCCACCCCGAACGGCACGATGACGGTCAACCCGTCTACCGCCTCCAAGGGCGAGACTGTGACGATCACGACCAAGCCTAGCGAGGGCTACGAGCTCGGCTCTATCGAGGTTCTCGACAAGAACGGCGATGCGCTCAAGCTCAAGGATCTCGGCAGCGGCAAGTTCAGCTTTGTGATGCCGGATGGCAAGGTCAGTGTCAAGACGGAGTTCGTCAAGACGGCTCCCACCAGCTTTGTTGATGTCCCCGCGAACGCTTACTTTGCCGATGCAGTGAAGTGGGCAGTCGATAAGGGGATCACCAACGGCCTGCCTGACACGATGTTTGGCCCCTACGCGTCCTGCCCCCGCGCGCAGATCGTGACCTTCCTATGGCGTGCCGCGGGCAGCCCCGAGCCGAAGGCGATGAGCAGCTTCACGGATGTTCCCGCGAGCGCTTACTATGCCAAGGCGGTCGAATGGGCGGTTGAGAACGGAATCACGAACGGCATGACCGAGACGACCTTTGCGCCCGACGCGACCTGCACCCGCGGCCAGAGCGTGACGTTCCTGCACCGTGCGCTCGACAAGAAGGTCGAGAGCAGCGCTAACTTCACCGACGTGAAGTCCGACGCATTCTACGCTGACGCCGTCAATTGGGCGGTCGCGAGCGACGTGACGAACGGTACTTCCAACACGACGTTCAGTCCCAACGCGGACTGCACGCGCGCGGAGATCGTGACGTTCCTGTATCGCGCCTATCAGGGCAAGTAAATCCAACTGAAAAAAGCGGCGGTTCATCAGAACCGCTGCTTTTTTGCACCGCATTGACAAGCGCGCCTGCCCTCGGTATACTATGACCAAAAGCAAGGCAGCAGTCAAAAATGCAGATGAGTTTGAGACATCAAACTCGAAAACGCAAAGGGGAAAATCGAATGAAGTATCTTGGAAAGCCTGCGGGCATGTGGGCGCTGTTTGCCGGATCGTTTGAAAAGCACCTGACGATCGAATTTGGCCTGAGCGCAGAGCAGGCGAAGGACGTTGCGGCGCGTGCCAAAAAGAAATATCGCGAGATCATCGCGAAGTTGCCGGAATTTGACAAGCGCGACCGCTTCGAAATGAACATCGTCAACTGCGCGATGCTCGCCGCGTTTATCCTGTGCATGCCGCAGCGGCCGAACATCAAAACGCTGACGGACTACTACGCCGCGGCGATGATGACGCCTACGATGAAGGCTTTCTGCCGCGCGAGCGGAAAGAAAAAGTTCACGCCCAAGGACATCGAGGGCATGAAGGCGACGGCAAAGCTGCGCGCGGGCGATCGCAACCCCTATTCGTGGAACATGGACTTTTTCGAGTACGAGGACGGCAGCGGCTACGAGGCGCGCTTCACGACCTGCGGCATCTGCACGCTGATGCAGGTGTTGGGGCTCTACGATCTGACGCCCGCGCTGTGCCATCTCGACTACACGATGAGCGACGCGGGCGGCGCGTCGGATTTCGTGCGCGAGTACACGCTCGCCTCCGGCGGCCCCTACTGCGACTGCAGGTATCACAAAAGGCAGTGAAAAAACAAAAAGGATGCGTCTTTCGATGCATCCTTTTTCCTTTATGTAGGGGACTCAATCTTCGTTGTAGGCATCCGAGGCCTTGATGCGCTGGTACATGTCCTGCATCTGGCGGTCGATCTCAGCGATCTTGCCCGCGCATTCGAACATCTCCTCGTTGATGCCCTCGGGCAGCTTCGTTTTGTCGACCTTGTAGCGGATATCGTGCTCAAGGCTCGCCCAGAAGTCCATGGCGATCGTGCGCAGCTGGATCTCCGCCACGACGTATTCCGTCCGGTCGGAGAGGTAGACGGGCACCTTGATGTCCATGTGCAGCGAGCGGTAGCCGTTGTAGTTCGGCGTCTGGATGTAGTCCTGCTTTTTGACGATCTCCACATCCGTCTGCCGCGCCAGCATCTCGCCCACGCGGTAGACATCGTCGATGTAGCTGCAAACGACGCGCACGCCTGCGATGTCGTTGATGTTTTTTCGCGCGGACTCGATCGAGAGCGGCAGGCCGCGCTTGATGAGCTTGGCGACGATGCTCGATTGCGATTTGACGCGCCCGTCGATGTGATGGATGGGATTGCGTGCATAAAGAACATTGAATTCACTGTTGAGAATATTGAATTTCAGCGTGAGCTGCCGAACCGCCGCGTCATAGAGATTCTGCATGACAAGAAAGTCATGCGGATCTTCGCAGAGTGCGGCGCCGTTCCCCGTTCGATTCATTCTGAGCCTTCCTTTCCATCGGAAGCGTCAACGCCCGCCCGATGAGCTTTTGTTCCTTTCAGTATAGCAGACGATCACCGCCGCGCCAAGGGGAGAAATGCTGATTTTCCGCAAAAGTCTGCGCGAAAAAAGCAGCGGGCGGGAGAAACTACCAAGCGACGGGCAAAAGAACTTGCAATGCAGCGCAAGCCATTCTATAATTAACCTGAAAGGATATGCACAGCGTTCGGCACTTCCGCTCCGGTGGCAGAGCGAACGCGCGGAAGGTGCAGAAAAGAACAATGGATAAAAAAGGAAAACAGCAATTTCTTCTGGTCGCGTTCGGCGTGGCGCTCTATGCCGCGCTGATGAATCTCAACGAAGTCGCGGCGTTTCTCACGAGGCTCGCTACCCTTTTCACGCCGGTGATCATAGGGTTATTGATGGCGTTTGTCCTCAGTGTGCCGATGCAGGGCATCGCAGGACGTTTGACGCGCCTGATGCCAAAGGCAAAGGAAAAACACATTGACCTTCTCAGCCTGCTGCTGACGCTTTTATGCGTGGTCATCGTCGTGGTACTGCTGTGCGTTCTGGCGCTGCCGCAGCTTGCCGCGTCGCTCAAGAGCATCGGCACACTGGTCAGGGAGAACTGGCCGGACTGGGCGCGCCTTCTCTCGGATCACGGCGTGGATACAAGCGAGCTCACCGATCGCATCGCCGCGCTCGATTGGAAAACGGTGCTGGAAAAGGCGCTCACCGGCGCCGGCGCGCTGATCGACTCGGTGGTGGATCTTGCCGGTACCACAGTCTCGGCGGTGGCCAACGTCACCTTTGCCATCGTCATCATGTTTTATGTGCTGCTCGACCGGCGCAGCCTTGCTAAACAGAGCCGCAGACTCCTCTACGCCAACCTGAGCGAGCGAAAGGCCGATCAGGTCTGCCGCATCGCGCGCCTGACGCACACCACCTACGCCCGTTTCCTGTCCGGGCAGTGCGTGGAGGTCGTGATCCTCGGCACGATGATCTTTCTCGCGTTCTCCCTGTGCGGCATTCCCTACGCGGGGCTGACCGCCGCGCTGACGGCGGCCTTCGCCTTTGTTCCCTACATCGGCGCGCTGGCCTCCTGCGCAATCGGCGTACTGCTGACGCTGCTTGCCCAGCCGGAGAAGGCGCTGCTGTGCCTGATCGTCTATCAGGCGGTGCAGTTCACGGAAAATCAGTTCATCTACCCGCATGTGGTTGGCAGCAGCGTGGGGCTTGCGCCGCTGTGGACGCTCCTTGCGGCATTGCTTGGCGGCAAGCTCTTCGGCCTTGTCGGTATTGTGTTTTTCATTCCCCTCACGGCGGTAGTACTCCAACTCGTACATGAGCACACCGCACAGCAGCTTTCGGAAAAGAAACTCGACCGCGAGGATCTGATCGAATAACAAAAAAGGACGACAGCTAAAAATAGCTGTCGTCCTTTTTTGTGCGGTCACGACTGCGCCATGCGCTCGAGAAGCTGGAAGGCCTCTTCAAGCTTGGGGTCGATATGGTCAGTCTGCAAAGCCTCGCGCACGCAGCCTTCGATGTGCGCGCGCATGATCTGCTGGTTGGCGCTTTTGAGGAGCGACTGCGTGGCGAGAAGCTGGTTGGAGATGTCCACGCAGTAGCGGTCGTCGTCGATCATCTGCAAAATGCCGTCGAGCTGGCCGCGGGCAATTTTCAGCTTGCGGCGGACGGAATCACGATCGGCTCTCATGGCCTTAGCGGATGGAGACGGCCTGATAGCCCGCCTCATCCACGGCGGCCTTGAGCGCCGCGTCGGTTACGCTGCCGTCCACGCTGACGGTGGCGGACTTGCTCTCGAGATCGACCTTGGCCTCCTTCACGCCGGGGACGGCGGAAAGCGCCTGCTGGACGTGATTCACGCAGTGCATGCAGGCCATGCCCTCAATGCTGATGACTTTTTCCATGTTCGTTTCTCCTTTTTCATTGTTACTTGCCATGGTGTGGCTGTTTGCTATCTCCACTCCGCTATCCGACGGAGAAGAAACCGTTTTGGGTGCCGCTGCCGCCGTGTGCTTGGCCTTGAACCAGCGCAGGCGCAGCGCATTGCTCACCACAAACACCGAGCTGAAGCTCATCGCGAGCGCGCCGAGCATCGGGTTCATCTTGAGCTGGAAGGCGGGGTAGAACACGCCCGCCGCGATGGGAATGCCGATGGCGTTGTAGAAGAACGCCCAGAAGAGGTTTTCCTTGATGTTGCGGATGACCGCGCGGCTCAACTGCACGGCGGTCGAGACGTCGAGAAGGTCACTGCGCATCAGCACGATATCCGCCGACTCGATGGCGACGTCCGTACCGGCACCGATGGCAATGCCGACGTCTGCGCGCGCAAGGGCGGGCGCATCGTTGATGCCGTCACCGACCATGGCGACCTTCTTGCCGCCCTCCTGTAAGCGGCGGATCTCGCGTTCCTTATCCTGCGGCAGCACCTCGGCCACGACGCGGTCCACGCCGACCTGACGGCGGATGGCCTCGGCGGTCTTGGCGTTGTCGCCCGTGAGCATGACGACTTCAATGCCCATGCTCGAGAGCTCGGCGATGGCCTGTGCGCTCGTGGGCTTGACGACGTCGGCCACGGCGATGAGGCCGATGAGCTTGCCGTCCAGCGCAAAGTAGAGCGGCGTCTTGCCGTCCTCAGCCAGCGCTTCGCCTTGTGCGAGCAGCTCACTGTTTTCGATGCGGTTTGCTTCCATCATGCGGCGGTTGCCGGCAAGGCAGAGCTGGCCCTCGACCTCGCCGCGGATGCCCTGACCGGGGATCTGCTCAAATTTGTCGACGGACAGGAACGTGAGCGATTCCTTCTCCGCCTCGGCCACGATGGCCTCGGAAAGCGGATGCTCGGAGAGCTTTTCGAGCGACGCGGCGACGGAGAGAAGTTTGTCCCTGCCGATGCCGCCGTCGACGACGTCGGTGACGACGGGCTTGCCCTGCGTGATGGTGCCGGTCTTGTCGAGCACGACGGTGTTGACGCTGTGTGTCGTCTCAAGCGCTTCGGCAGACTTGATGAGGATGCCGTTCACCGCGCCGCGGCCCGTGCCGACCATGATGGCCGTCGGCGTGGCGAGACCCAGCGCGCAGGGGCAGCTGATGACGAGAACGGAAATACCGATGGACAGCGCAAATTCAACGCTGTGGCCCGTCAGCAGCCATGCTGCCGTTGCGATGACGGCGATCGTGATGACGACGGGGACGAACACGCCGCTGACCTTATCGGCGAGCTTGGCGATGGGCGCTTTGGAGCTCGTGGCCTCGTCCACAAGGCGTACGATCTGGGAAAGGGCGGTATCGTCGCCGACTTTGGTCGCGCGCATCTTGAAATAGCCGGATTTGTTGATGGTCGCGCCGATGACGCTGTCTCCCGCCTGCTTTTCGACGGGGATGCTCTCGCCCGTCAGCGCGGATTCGTCGACCGAGGACGTTCCCTCGAGCACGACGCCGTCGACGGGGACGCTCTCGCCCGCCTTGACGATCAGCACGTCGCCGAGTTGGACCTCCTCGACGGGGATGACGCTCTCGACGCCGTTGCGCTCGACCGTCGCGGTCTTGGGCGCAAGGTCCATGAGCTTTGTGATCGCGTCGGAGGTCTTTCCCTTGGCGCGGGCCTCCATCGTCTTGCCCATGGTGATGAGCGTCAGGATCGTGCCTGCGGACTCGAAGTACAGCTCCATCATATAGGTGTGCACCGTGTCCATGTCCATTCTTCCAAAGCCGATGCCGATCTTATAGATGGCGTAGATGCCGTACACGATGGCGGCGCTGGAGCCCAGTGCGATCAGCGAATCCATGTTCGGCGAGCGCTGCCACAGCGTCTTGAAGCCGACGATATAGTACTGGCGGTTGATATAGACGATGGGCAGCAGCAGCAAAAACTGCGTGAATGCGAACGTCATCGCATTTTCCATGCCCAGGAAGCACGCGGGCAGCGGCCAGCCCATCATGTGGCCCATCGAGAGATAGAACAGCGGGATAGTGAAGAGGAGCGAGAGGGCGAGACGCTTTTTCATGTCGCTGTACGCCTTCTGTGCGGCGCTGGCGCCGCCGGTCTCGGCAGTCTGCGCGGCGGGGGCGCTGCCGGGCTTTGCATGCAGAGACGCACCGTAGCCCGCCTTTTCGACCGCGGCGATGATCTGCGCGGACGAAAGCTGGGATTCGTCGTATTCGACGACCATGCTGTTTTTCAGCAGGTTGACCGCGACCTGCTGCGCGCCGGGCTGCTTGGCGACGGCCTTTTCCACGCGGCTGGAGCAGGCGGCGCAGCTCATGCCGGTCACGTCATAGGTTTCCCTTTTCAATTTGATTCCTCCTTCGGGACGAATACAATACCCGTGTGGGGTATTTTTGATTTGCCAACAGTATAGGTCGGAAATTGACGGATTGTCAAGGCCTCTTTTCGAGAAATTTCCGTTTGGGCGAAAGTTGCGGCGTTTCGGTCGGGAAAACTTACCGCCGCCGCGCCGCTGGACAGCTTGCATCCCTTATGGTAAACTGACGGCATGAGTTTTATGATAAGCAGGTGAAAAATGAAGCAAAAACATATCTTGAAATGGCTGGGCATCGCGCTGGGCGCGTACCTTTTATACGCCGTGCTGACGGCCGTTTTTGTTCCACTGCCGCAGAAAGAGGCGGCGGGGGAGCTGTGGAGCCAGTATGAAGCCCGATTGAGTACGGACGCATCGCAGGAGCGCGTGAGGAGCATCGAGGATACGGACAGTGCGCTGCTCTGGCGCTTGCAGCTCATCGAGAGTGCGGAAAGGGAGGTCATCTTCTCGACCTTTGACCTGCGCGCGGACGGCAGCGGACAGGATTTGATGGCCGCGCTCTATGGCGCGGCGCAGCGCGGCGTGCGGGTGCGCGTCATCGTCGACGGGCTGAACGGCTTTCTGCATCTGCAAAACAGCGGCGTTCTCCGCGCCCTCGCGGCGGAGGAGAATGTGGAGGTGCGCTTTTATGATCCCATCGACCTGCTGCGCCCGTGGAAGCTCAACTACCGTCTGCACGACAAGTATCTGATCGCCGACGGGAGCAAATACATCCTCGGCGGAAGAAATTCGAACGATTTGTTCCTCGGCTCATATCAGGAGAACCAGAACATCGACCGCGACGTGCTCGTCGTGTCGGACGGGGGAGAGGGCAGCTCGGCCTCCCAGCTTTTGACGTATTTTGAAAGCGTCTGGTCGCAGCCGGAGAATCAGACCATTACAGGCAAGACGTCCTCGCAGACCGACGCGCTGCAGGAGCGCTACGCGGCGCTATGCGCGGTGCATGGAAAAGAGCTTGCCGCCGTCGACTGGGAGGTGGAGACCGCGGCGGTCACGCATGTGAGCCTTCTCAGCGGCTCGCCGCGCGCGGAGGCGAAAGCGCCTGAGCTGTGGGACGCGCTTGTCCGCCTGATGGCGCAGGGCGATGACGTCCTGCTGCAAACGCCGTACATCATCTGCAACGACAAAATGTATAACGATTTGGAAGCACTTGCCGAGACGCGGCAGCTGCGCGTGCTGACGAATGCCGTTGAAAACGGCGCGAACCCGAGCGGCTGCTCGGACTACTTACGCGAAAAGCAAAATATTTTATCGCGCGGCATCGACGTGTACGAGGTCGTCTGCGGCCAGTCGCTGCATACGAAGACGATTTTGATCGGAAACGATTTGAGCATCGTCGGCTCGTTCAACGCCGACATGCGCAGCGCATATCTCGACACGGAGCTGATGCTCGTCATCGAGAGCGAGGAGGTCAATGCCGCGCTGCGGCAGGAGAGCGTACAGTACATCGACCAGAGCCGCCTCGCCCTGCACGACGGCGGCACGGAGTACGGCGCGCGGTTTGAAGAAATGACGCTGCCTTGGGCAAAGCGCGCGCTGTATACGATTCTGAGCGTTGTCCAGCGCCCGATCCGCCACCTGCTGTAACGAAAAGTGCGGCATAGCGGAAAATGAGGGAAAGGAATGCGGATTTTGCCCGTATTTCCGTTTTTTCGCCTTGCAAAAGACGTTCGGGTTTGCTATGATAAAAAATACGTATGGATACGTTCCGCTTTTTGTGGAGACAGAGGATAAGAAAGGAAGATCGTTATGATTTACACGACCGAAGTGCAGCATATGTGCCCCGTTGCGAAGGGCGCATATCACGGTCCGGCCCCGATCCCCGAAGAGGGCAAGTGGGTCCAGGCCAAGCAGATCGCCGATATTTCCGGCTTCACCCACGGCATCGGCTGGTGCGCGCCCCAGCAGGGCGCCTGCAAGCTGACGCTCAACGTCAAGGAGGGCGTCATTCAGGAGGCTCTGATCGAGACCATCGGCTGCTCGGGCATGACCCATTCTGCTGCCATGGCTTCCGAGATCCTGATCGGCAAGACCATTCTCGAAGCGCTGAACACCGACCTTGTTTGCGACGCCATCAACACCGCCATGCGCGAGCTGTTCCTGCAGATCGTCTACGGCCGCACCCAGTCCGCCTTCTCTGAGGACGGCCTTGCTGTCGGCGCGTCCCTCGAGGACCTCGGCAAGGGCCTTCGCTCCCAGGTCGGCACGATGTTCGCCACCGCCGAAAAGGGCCCCCGTTACCTCGAGATGGCCGAGGGCTACTGCTCCCGCGTCGCGCTCAACAAGGAAAACGAGATCGTCGGCTACGAGTTTATCAACCTCGGCAAGATGATGGACTTCATCAAAAAGGGTATCGATGCGAACGAAGCGCTCGAAAAGGCCAAGGGTCACTATGGTCAGTGGGACAACGCTGCCAAGTACATCGACCCGCGTCAGGAATAAGGAAGGGAGGACGAAACAATGGCTTTATTTGAAAACTACGAGAGAAGAATCGACAAGATCAACGGCGTCCTCGCTCAGTACGGTATCTCTTCCGTCGAAGAGTGCCGCGAGATCTGCAAGGCCAAGGGCTTTGACCCGTATGAGATCGTCAAGGGCATCCAGCCCATCTGCTTTGAAAACGCCTGCTGGGCGTACACCGTCGGCGCGGCCATCGCCATCAAGTCCGGCGTGAAGTCCGCGGCCGAAGCCGCCAAGATGATCGGCGTGGGTCTTCAGTCCTTCTGCATCGACGGCTCCGTCGCCGAGGACCGCAAGGTCGGTCTGGGCCACGGCAACCTCGGTGCGATGCTGCTGTCCGACGAGTCGAAGTGCTTTGCCTTCCTCGCCGGTCACGAGTCCTTCGCCGCCGCTGAGGGCGCGATCGGCATCGTCCGCAACGCCAACAAGGCCCGCAAGGAGCCCCTGCGCGTCATCCTGAACGGTCTCGGCAAGGACGCCGCTCAGATCATCTCCCGCATCAACGGCTTCACCTATGTTCAGACCCAGTTCGACTACTTCACCGGCAAGCTGAACATCGTGCGCGAGATCCGCTACAGCGAGACCGAGCGCGCCGACGTCCGCTGCTACGGCGCTGACGACGTCCGCGAGGGTGTTGCCATCATGCATTCCGAGGGTGTGGACGTCTCCATCACCGGTAACTCCACCAACCCGACCCGCTTCCAGCACCCCGTCGCCGGCACCTACAAGAAAGAGTGCATTGAGCAGGGCAAGAAGTATTTCTCCGTCGCCTCCGGCGGCGGCACGGGCCGTACCCTGCACCCGGACAACATGGCCGCCGGCCCTGCCTCCTACGGCATGACCGATACCATGGGCCGCATGCATTCCGACGCACAGTTCGCCGGCTCCTCCTCCGTGCCCGCGCACGTGGAAATGATGGGCTTCCTGGGTATGGGCAACAACCCCATGGTCGGCGCCACCGTCGCCGTGGCCGTCGCCGTTGCGGAGAGCCTGAAGTAAGAGGGAAAACCGCAGGGTTTGTCCTTCCAAGGTTCCAAAACCTGATTTTTCATCAAACATAAGCAGGAAGCACATCTTCCGCACGAAAATGCGGAAGATGTGCTTCCTGTTTTTGCGTTTTTGGAGGGAAAAACCGTGAAGGAAATCAGGATGTGCTTCCCGAATGAGAAGACGTTCAGGGAAGGGTTCGAAGAGTATATTTTGGACTGTAAGGCCCGCAATCTGCGGGATGGAACAATCAACCATTATCAGGAATCCATCAAGCAGATTTACAAGCGAATCACACCGGATACGCTGATCTCTTCGATGTGTCAGCAAACCATGGCAAACTTCTATATTTCACTGAGGGATGACCCTAATTTGAATGAGGTTTCTATGGGAACATATGCGAGAGATTTGAAAACGCTGATGCGATTCTTTATGAAGCGTAAGTATCTGCCCCGTTTTGAAATTCCGCTTCCAAAAGCCAGTAAAACCCCGATTCAGACATATACCGATGATGAATTGAAGAAACTATTGAAAAAGCCAGATGTGCGTAAGTGTATTTTCTCGACTTACCGCAGTTGGGTGATCGTCAATTTCCTGCTTTCTACTGGTGTTCGGCAAAACAGCCTAATCAATGTTAAGATTCGAGATGTTGACTTTGATAATTCGGTGGTCTACGTGAATATGACAAAGAACCGCAAGCCTCTCATCATCCCCTTGAACGAAGATATTTTGAGGATATTGAAAGAGTATTTACAGTATAGAGGGGGAGAGGCTGACGATTGCTCTTTTGCTCTGTGTATGGTAAGCAACTCACCAGAAGCAGTAATTATCACGCATTGTGGGACTACTGTCACGAAAGAGGCGTGGAACAGACGGGTGTTCATCGTTTCAGACACACGTTTGCGAAAAAATGGGCGATTATGGGAGGCTCTGTCGTGACCCTTCAAAAGATACTCGGGCATAGCAGTCTTGCGATTACAGAAGGATATTTGAATCTTTTGACAAGCGATTTGAAGAAGGAAATGGACGAAGTAAATATCATCCGGAGTCTGAAACAGGAACATATTCAGATGCGAGCGTCATAGAACATCTTTTTACATCTACAAACAAAAGGGAAGGTGATGGAACACCTTCCCTTCATCTTTAATCATCTTGATACATCTCGAAAGACTTTTGAAGAAAATCCTTCATTCCTTTAACCGCTGGTTCAGGACTTAGTATCTTTATTGATCTTCCAAATGTGGCAACCCACGCATAAAACGGCGGACTTAACTCAACAGGCACATTTACGGTGAAATGCCCTTCATCGGCGGGAATCATCATTCCCATCCCGGATCTTTCAACACGCGGAAGGAAGAAGCACCCTGTTCTTATTCGCCGGACGGAGAGTATCCCGTCATCAACCTGGAAAAGGGCGGCCTATATACGAGCTATTCAGGCACATGGGAAGAGAAAACTGTGCTTCCCTGCATCCGCAGAATTGACGGCGGTAGGCTGCTATGAGCAGGTCATGGGCGAACCGGGCAAGTGCCTTGCTATTGGCGGTGGGGCATATGCGCGCTTTCTGAAAAATGGCGTGGCGTTTGTCGCTTCCCGATTAGGTGTAGATGATCACATGCACGGTGCAAATGAGTACCTTGTGGTAGATGAGATCGTGCGAAGCGCGGAGCTGTTTGCGCTGACCATTGTTGCACTTTGCGGCGAACACGCTGAGCCGATGTAAAATGCGGTTATGTAAATAACACCCGTCGGTATGATCCGATGGGTGTTATTATTTGTGCTGTGTTTTTTGACAGACGAATCGGATCCTTGCAAAAATGCCCAAAGATGTCAATAGAATCCGTTCGCCTGCGCAAGAATTTTATGGCGTGCGGACAGAAAAGACTTTTTCGTGCTGCGAGACGGCGACAGACAGCAGATCTCATGGCGATAATGACGAATTTCTGTCATTGAAGTGTTTTTCGTAGAAATACATCTGTCCGCTCCTTGCAATTTTCTGCACATAAAGATATAATAAAGGCCGTTAGTGAAAGCGCCTTTGCGGCCTGAGCAGAGAGAAGAGGATCGTAAGAGCGTTAGATTTTGTAAAGAAAGAAGATGCCCCTATGAATCCCTTTATGAAGACCCTTAAAAAAATTGCCGCCGCGTATAACGGCGTCAGCCTGATTTTGCGCATCGCGATCGGCCTTGTCGTCGGCGTGATCCTGGCGCTGGTCTGTCCCGGCGCGACGTGGTTAAAGGAGCTTGGCAACCTGTTTGTCGGCGCGCTCAAGGGCATTGCCCCCGTGCTGGTGTTCGTCATCGTGGCGAGCGCGCTGGCGCAGGGCTCGTCCAAGCTCGACCGCCGCTTCGGCACGGTCGTGTGGCTCTACATGCTTACGACGTTCGTCGCCGCGGCGCTGAGCGTTGTGACCAGCATGCTCTTCCCGCAGATGCTCCTGCTGGCCGAGGCCGCTGAGGCCGAGGTCATCCCGCAGGGCCTTGGCGAGGTCATGCACACGCTGCTGTCCAACATCGTCTCGAACCCCATCTCCGCCATTATGAACGGCAACTACATCGGCATTCTGATGTGGGGCTGTCTCTTCGGCGTGGCGATGAAGAAGCTCGGTGCGGACTCGACGAAGGTCTTCCTCAGCAACACGGCGGACGCGGTGTCCACCATCGTGCGCTGGATCATCAATTTGGCACCGTTCGGCATCATGGGCCTTGTGTTCACGAACGTTGTGAGCAACGGCCTTGCGATCTTCACCCAGTACGGCAAGCTCCTGCTGCTTTTGGTCGGCACGATGCTCTTCATGGCGTTTGTCATCAACCCCATCATCATCTTCATCTATCTGCGCTGCAATCCCTATCCGCTGGTGTTCCGCTGCCTGCGTGAAAGCGGCCTGACGGCGTTCTTCACCCGCTCTTCCGCGGCGAATATCCCCGTGAACATGGCGATGTGCGAAAAGCTCGGCTTGGACAAGGACTTCTACTCCGTCTCTATCCCCCTCGGCGCGACGATCAACATGGACGGCGCGGCCATCACCATCACCATCATGACGCTGGCCGCGGCCAATACGCTGGGTATGCAGGTCTCGCTGCCCGCGGCGATTTTGCTCTCGATCATGTCGGCCCTCGGCGCGTGCGGCGCTTCCGGCGTGGCGGGCGGCTCGCTGCTGCTCATCCCGATGGCGTGCTCGCTGTTCGGCATCTCGAACGACATCGCGATGCAGGTCGTCGGCGTCGGCTTCATCATCGGCGTCATTCAGGACTCTGTCGAGACCGCGCTCAACTCTGCGGGCGACGTCGAGTTCGCCGCGACGGCCGAGTATCACCAGTGGCTCAAGCAGGGCAAGCCCCTGCCGGAATTCCTCGGCGGCAAGAAGAAGTAAAGCGTCAGAATGTGAAAACAAATAAAAGTGCGTCGGCTCAACGAGCCGGCGCACTTTTTGTGCGGTGATGCCGAACGATGGTCGGGAGGGGGCAACTTCGTATTTGCTTTCAAATTACCCCATGCTATAATAGACAAACTATGACCAATTTTGTATATTTATGACAGATATCGAAAGCTGCCGCAAAGGAGACAAGCGCATGAAGCAAGCAGAACATCCGCCCGTGACCGCAGGGGCGAGCATTGCGGCAGAATACAGCCTTGCGCTCATCGATCAGCTCGCGCGTATCGACCGCTCCCGCAGCAAGGAGGAGATGGACGAATTGGTCTACCGCCTGCTGAGTTTGATCGGCGAGGCCATGCAGTCTGACCGCGTGTTTTTCTTCGAGCGGCTGGAGGGCGAGGCGGAGGCCTATTGCAACACCTTTGAGTGGTGCGCGAGCGGCGTCGCGCCGCAGATCGACAACCTGACGGAGATCGTTCCCGCGGATATGCCGTACTGGCTGGAGGTCTTCGGCCGCGGCGAGACGATCGTCATTCCGAATATTGAAGACGTGAAAACGCAGATGCCGAGCGAGTACGAGTTCCTGAAGGCGCAGAGCATCCGCTCCGAGATCGCGGTGCCGGTCTTCTATCGCGGCAATCTGAGCGGCTTTTTCGGCCTCGACAACCCGCAGCGGGCGATGACGGACAATACGGGCCATTATGAAGAGGTTGCAAGCGAGCGGCAGATGCACCGCCTGACCGGACACAGCGGCAGAGCGAGCGTCCACATGGGTGAAATGAGCAAGCAGAGCATCGTTGCCGGAGTATCTGCCCTATGTTGAACCGTTTTTTGACCTTTCGACGCTCGCGGAGAGACTGCGGCACGCCGCGCGAACGAGGCAAAGTCCGAGTTCCTCTCGCGCATGTCGCACGACATCCGCACGCCGATGAACGTCATCATGGGCTTTACGAACATCGCCTTACAGCATGCGGACGACCCGGGCAAGATGAAAGAGTGCCTGGAAAAAATCCGTGTCAGCGGCAGCAACTCGCAGGAGCTCATCGACGATGTGCTGGACATCTCGCGCATCGAGAGCGGGAAGTTCAAAATCGTCTCGCAGCCGGTGAAGCTGCCGGAGCTGTTTGACTTCTACTGCCAGGCCATCGCGGGCATGGCGGAGGCGAAAAACATCCGCTTTTCGGGGAAGCTGCACGACATTTCCCACAATGTGCTGCTCTCCGACCAGATCCGCCTCGGGCAGATCTATATGAATCTGCTCTCAAACGCCGTCAAGTATACGCCGGAAAACGGCGATGTGAAGTTCGAGGTCCATGAGGAAAAGCTTGCCGAGAGCGGCAAGGTCCGCCTTGTCTCGGTCGTGAGCGACACGGGCATCGGCATGACGCCGGAGTTCATGGAGCAGATGTATTCGGCCTTTTCCCGCGCGGTCGACACGCGCGTCAACAAGGTGCGCGGCAGCGGCCTCGGTCTTGCCATTGTGAAAAAGATCGTCGACCTGATGGGCGGTGCGATCGAGGCTGAGAGCAAGGGCACGACATTCCGCGTGACGCTCGACCTGCCCGCCGCGGCGGACGACGCCGAGACCGAAGAGCACACCGAGACGGCCATCACGCTGCCGGAAAAGCCGCTCACCGTGCTCGTGGCCGAGGACAACGACCTAAACTACGAGATCACCGCCGAGCAGCTGCGCGGCTACAGGGTGCACTGTGTGCGCGCTGTGAACGGGCAGGACTGCTTACAGCGGATCGAGCAGGCCGCGCCAGACGAGTTCGATGCGATCCTGATGGACATGCAGATGCCGGTGATGAACGGCCTGGAGGCGACTGCCGCCATCCGAAAGCTCGACAGCGAGACGGCGAAGCACATCCCCATCATCGCCCTCACAGCCAACGCCTACCATGAGGACATTCAAAAATGCCTCGCCGCGGGCATGAACGCCCACCTCTCCAAGCCCATCAACATCGACCGCGCGATGCGCACGATCATCGAATGCGCCCGCACGGCGAAAGAGAACGGATAAAAGAAAAAGGCTCACGAAAGCATTGCTTTCGTGAGCCTTTTTGCGATATTTACTGCTTGTCGCCGCCAAATATCGAAATTTGACTCTCATCGCTCTGGCTGTGCATCTCGGCGATGACGGCAAGACTTTCTTCGCTCGCGCCGCCGGGTTCGACCTGCGGCATCGCGAGGAAGAAGCCCTGCAGAAGGTCGACGCCGAGCGACAGCACGGTGCGTACCTCGTCCGCGGTCTCAAGGCCCTCGGCCACGACCTTCATGCCGCGCTGGTGCGCGTAGGACACGGTGTTCGACACGATCTGGCGCTTGTTGGCGTCGGTGTCGATGCTGCGGATGATGGAAAGGTCGATCTTGATGTAGTTGGGCGAGAGCTCGAGAAGGCTGCGCTCGTTGCTGTAGCCGCTGCCGTAGTCGTCGAGCGCGAACGCACCAGAGCTGCCACGGATCGTCTGCTTGATGCGCAGCGCCTTGGGGTCGAGGCACTCTTCCTCCGTGATCTCAATGACGATGCGCGGCAGGATCGAGGCGTAGCGCGCGGAGTATTCCGAAAGCTCATCGGGCGTTAGATACTGGCTTGCAATCGAATTGACGAACAGCAGCGCGCTGGGCACGACCTTACCGGCGTTTTCAAGCGCCTGATATGCACTTGACGCACAGAAGAACGTGATGCGCTCGACCTCGTGCAGGCAGTTTTCCTCGCGCGCGAGGCGCAGCACGTCCATCGGGGAGCGCAGCGTGGGAAGATCCACGCGCATGAGCGCTTCATAGGCGAAGACGCTGCCGTCTTTTGCGTCGATAATGGGCTGGAAGCGGTAGGTGACAAGCTCTTCGTTGATGAGACGGCGGAACTCCTCATGGCAGCGTCTTTCCTGCAGGCTGGTGCGGTAGACCTCAGGGTCGAATTCCAGCAGCTCGCCCTTGCGCGAGAGCTTGACCTGATACATGGCAAAGTCCGCGTATTTGCGCAGTGTGATGAGATTTGTACTGCTCTCGGGATACCACGCGACACCGCCGGAGACGCTCACGCGCAGCTCACGTCCGCTGGGAAGCTGGACGACAGAATGCTCAAGGGCGGCTTTCAGCGCGCGGATGTCGGCGCGCAGCGTATCCTGATCGTTGTAGCCGTAGAAGAGTGCATTGAACTCATCGCTGCTGATGCGCGCGCAGACGGTACGCGCGGGAGCGTTCTTGGCAAAGCATTCGCCTGTGCGGCGGATGTACTCGTCGCCCCAGTCGTGGCCGAATGTGTCGTTTATTTGCTTGAGGTTGTCGAGGTCGAACATCAAAAGCGCCGCGTGGCCGAGCTTTTCGGGTGAGCAGAAGAACTCGGCGCAGATGCGGTGGAAGGCACGGCGGTTGTAGAGGTCTGTGAGCGTGTCATAGTCGCGCTCGCGCTCAATGCGCAGCTTTTCAAGCGTGTTGGCGGTCGCATCCTCGGCAAGGCCGACCTGCGTGCCGTCCTCGTGCGTCGTCTCGATGCGAAGGTAGCGCTCTTTGCCGCTTGGCAGATGGATGTGGTAGAGCATCGCGCCGTCGGGCGCGGGGGAGTGGGGGCACGAGCGCTCAAAGCGCTGCAAAAGCTCGCGGAAACTCTGCGCTGTTAAGTCGTCTGCGTCAACGCCGGGCATGCCGAGAAGGTCGAAGAAATTGTCGGTGACATAGATGCTGTCGGGAGCGGAGCGCAGCTCATAGCCGCCGAGCTCCACGCTTGCCATGTCCATGATGCGCAGAAACTTGGTCGAAGTATCGAGTACCTCGCGTCCGAGCTGCGTGAACGCGGAGGAGAACCGGTCGAGCTCGATGATGCCGGTGGCGGAGAGCATGGGGATGGAGCTGCGGCTTTCACGCGCGTGCGCGACCTCGTCGGAAAGGCGCGAAATCGGGCGCGAGAGCTTGCGCGCCAGCACAAGGCTGCTGAAAAGTCCTGCAGTGAGCACGACGAGGACCGCGATGATCAAAAACCGCAGCACATAGCCTGAAAAGGCGTAAAGCGCCGATACCGGCACCGAGCCGATAAGCAGCATCTGCTCATTGGAAAACGGCGCGTTGCGGTTGTAGAGCGTCAGCGGTGCCACGGCGGCGTGACAAAGGCCGAGGGGGGGGTCACTCTGGTAGCCACCGCGCTTTGACGGCTTGAGCAGCAGCGTCTGGTCATAGGATCGCTGTGGCGCATTTGCAGCGGGGGAGGCGGAGATGACGCTGACGGTAAGGTCGCCTTTTCCGATGGCGGAATTCGATGCGACGCCGAGAAGATAGGTGCCCGAGCTGTCGTTCTGCAGCTCGGTGCCCGGCAGCAGGGCTTGCAGGTAGCTTTCAAGAATTTCGACGCCGAGCACGCCGTAGACCGTGCCGTCATCTAAAATAAGCGGGATGGTGTAGGCGATGGCGGAGTGATCGTCGCCGGAGAGCGTGTAGGGCGAGGACGTCCAGTGGCCGTAGTCCGCGGCGTCCAGTTCGCCGTTTCCGTGGTAGGCTGCCTGAAAGACGGGATAGAGAAAGCCACTGCTGCCGTTGGACCCATAGTTGATCGAGGGCGTCCAGCTCGTGTCGGTCGCAATGTAGAGTGACTGTACGACCTGTGCGGGTGCGCGCACGAGCATAAGATCAGAATTGCGCTGCGAGGGGGAGGAATTCGGGTCAAGGTCGCGCAGATAAAGGCAGGGCAGCGGCTCGCCCTTTTTGCGTGTGTCGAGATCGTGCGTGTTGAGCACGACAAAAATGCCGGTGACGGGGCGATGGCGCATCGAGGAGATCAGGCTGTCGCCGATCGAGAGCAGCAGGGGGGATGCGGCGTCGCTGCCGCTGTCGAGCGTGTCGAGGCTGATCTCGCCGTCGTCGAGCATGGCCTGCGTCACGGCGTTGATCTCGCCCGCAAGCGACGAGAGGTCCTGCGCGTCGAGCATCTGGCCTTGCAGATAGTTTTGGCGGTTTTCCGTCTGTATCTGCAAGATGTCGACAGCATTCTGCTCAAGGCTCGTGTTGATGCGGCAGAGATAGAGAATGCCGACAAGCAGCGCGATCTCGATGAACAGGATCCAGAGCATGGAGCGCAGGATCGTATGGAAGATGGTGACATGCGGCACATGATCCGATGGTTTGCGAAAGAACATAAAACGGCCCCTTTTTGTCATTGAACAGTCACTCAGCCCTGAAAGGCCTCAAGCGATGCAAGCGTATCCTGATACCAGGCTTCAAAGCATTCGTCGGAAAGGAACTGCGCCGAGGCCTCTTCAAAGCTCTGTCCCTGCGCCATTGCCTCTTTGACCGCGGCGCGGTCAGCGCTTGCCTTATCGCTCATGGAATATTCAAGAATGGCGCGGGCGTTCGTGCCGCCGGAGAAGGCGTGGGGCGTGTAGAGATGGTTTTCGTTGACCGTGTCGACTGCGGCGGAGAGAACTTCGTCCATCTCATCGCTGAGGGCAAGACCGCTTATGCGGATCGCGTCGATGGAGTTGCCCTCGTGCGTGACGGGGAGGTAGCCTGAGTCGACAGAGAACGTGATGTTGTGCTCGGGTGAGGTGAACCATTTGAGGAACACGAGGCTTGCCTGAATCTCGGCATCGCTCGCCTTCGTCACGACCATGCCCGCGCCCTGCTGCACGGCGTAGTCCTCGCCGTTCGCAAACTTCGGGCTTTCAAGCGCCTTGCGCGTGATGTCGTGGCTGTCCATGTCGTCGGCGATGACCTGCGTGGGGAAGAACGTTGCGCTCGAAGACGAGCCGACGTAGGCGATGATATTGCCGGTCTTCACATCATCGCTGCGGAAGCGGCCGCTTGCGGAAAAGTAGCCCTTGATGAAGGGTACATAGTAGTTATCCCAGAGGGTGCGCACGGCGTCGTGGTCAAAGTTCAGCGTCATGCTGCCGTCCTGCGCGTCGAAGATCGTGCAGCCGAGCTGCTTGGCGCCGATGAGCATGTAGTTCGCCATCGCGTCGCGGCCGAAGAACGCGCGTCCATCGTTCGGGATGTCGGGCGTCTGCGCGTCGGTCCACTCGTAGTAGCGTTCGGCGATGGAGACGAGGCCTTCGATCGTGGCCAAGTCGTCATAGGTTGCGCCTGTGGCGGCGGCGAACGGCTCCCAGTCCGTTTCATTGAGAAACAGCAGCTCCGCCGACTTGGCGACGGGGAAGATCTTGATACTGCCCGAGCCGGAGAAGTCGCCTTCGCTCAGATAGTCCTCAATAAAGGCGGCGCGGTCCTCTTCGCTTAGATAATCGCTCAGATCGGCAATTTGACCCATCTCATCGAGCGCGTAGGCAGTGTCGGCGTAGGCGGAGAAGATGTTGGGCATCGCCTCGGCACCGACCTTGCCCTCGGCAGAGGCGAGCACGTTGTTCTCAAGATCGGTCACGCTGCCGTGGCTGGAGCTCTCAACCGTGATGCCCTGTTCCTTGCCGACGGTCGAGTTGAACTCGTCGACGAGCGCGTTGAACGCTTCGAGCTGTTCACCGTTGTAGTACGTCCAGATCGTGATATTGACAGGGTTCGCCGGGGAAAATCCGGGGTCTGCCTTGCTGCCGCAGCCTGCGAGCAGCATCATCGCCGCCGCTGCGGCGAGCACGCGAGGGAGAAATTTGTTGTGAGCCATGATGCTTCCTTTCTATTTTGCGCGCCGTTCCGAGATGTGCAGACGAGCTGGCGCAGCAGAATATCCGTGATGGCGCGCACATGCAGAATGTGCATGCCGGATTCGAAGTTGCGCGACTCGACGACGTGGCTCAGAATGTTGATGATGGCGCTGTTCGTCTTCTCGCGCTCGTAAACCTGCTCTTCGGCCAGGTGGACAAGGTGCTTCTGGTGCGCGTAGAGCGTGAGTGCGTTGCTCACGCGCCGCTGCGTGACCGTCAGGTTGAACGGGCGGCGGATGTAATCCGTTACGCCGAGCTCGTAGGCCTTCTGGATGAACGACTCGTCATCCTCGGACGAGGTGATGATGACGGGGATCTCCTGCAGCCAGTTGCGCTGCTTCATCACCTAGAGCACGCCGAAGCCGTCGAGGCGGGGCATGTTGATGTCGAGCAGCAGCAGGTCGATGTCGAACTCGGAGTGCAGCAGCTCGAGCGCCTGCATGCCGTCGTCGGCATAGAGGTATTCGCAGCGGCCGCCGGGGATTTCGGAAAGGATCTGCTGGTTCATTTTCGAATCGCCCGCGATCAGGATTTTGGCTTCGACCATAGTGCAGACCTCATACGCATTTTAGGGCGCGCTCTTTTGCAGAAATGCCGCCGCGGGGCGGGCGGACAAGAAAATAGGCACCGGAAAAGCCAGTGCCAAACAAAAACTGTTTATGCGTGTTTTTTAGAAACATTTGATACTTAATGTAAACTTAGCACAGAACCACGGAACATTCAAGGGGAATTTTCCCGGTTTTTCCTGCTGTTTTGCCAGAAATGATTGAAAAAAAGCGGAAAGGGCGAAGCGTTTCCGCAAAAAAACGGGAGAGCCGTCAGCGGACGGTAAAAAATGCACGATAAATTTGAGGAAAAAAGAAATATGGATTGTAAAATATGTGCGAAATGGGGAGAAATACTGAACATTATTGACAATTTTTAGAAAAAAGTTTATAGCAATAGCGCATTTTTCCTGATATACAACGCCGGCTTTATCACGGAGCAGCAGCTCATCGAGGCGCTGGAGATGCAGCTTGGCGTCGAGTTCGTCGACCTGACGGCGGTGTCCATCCCCGTGGAGCTTGCAAGCTATGTGCCGAAGAATATCGCCAAGAAGTTCTGCGTCGTGCCGGTCAAGCTCGTCAAGGATACGCTGTACCTCGCTATGAGCGACCCGCTCGACTTCGTCGCGCAGGAGGAGGTCAAAGTTGCCTCGCGCAAGCGTGTGATCCCGATGATCGCGACCCGCCGCACGACCGAGCACGCCATCAGCCTGCTCTACGGCAGCGAGGGCACGGCCGGCGTCATCGAGGAGATGAAGCGCGAGGCGGGCTCTTCGACGCCGCACATCGTCCCCGTGCAGGTTTCACAGGAGACGATGGACTCCGGCGACAGCGCGCCGACGATCCGCTTTGTCAACAGCCTCATTGAACGCGCGTTTTCCGAGCGCGCGAGCGATATCCACTTGGAGCCGCAGGACGGCGAAATGGTCGTGCGTATGCGTATCGACGGTCTTTTGCGCCGCGTGCTTACGGTCCCCTCCGAATTGCAGAGCACCGTCATCTCGCGCCTCAAGATCATGGGCGGCATGAACATTGCCGAGCATATCGCCGCATCTTTGACATTGCGCGGCTGGTCGCCCCGACGATCTGTGTGGAGCTGACGAAAACGGATGAGGGCTACACGCTTAAAAAGAGCGAGCACTGCTACGCGGTGTGGAAAAAGAAGCGCCGCTGCGAAAACTGCATTTCGCAGGAGGTGCTGCGCACGCACAAGCCACAGACGAAGATCGAAACGCGCGAGAGCGATATCTATTATGTGCTCGCGTCGTTCATCGAGGTGGACGGCAGGCCGTATTCGCTCGAGCTGGTCAAGCGCATCAAGAGCGACGACATGTTCGAGCACGAAAATGTGCTCAACCAGCTGCTCGTGCGCAACCGGCAGGTGTATATGGACTCGGTCACCAAGGTCTACAACCGCCGCTATTACGACGAGCGGCTCAAGAATCTGGAGGGCTGGTTCTCGTTCGCCATGATCGACATGGACAACTTCAAGCACATCAACGACCGCTTCGGCCATCAGGCGGGCGACGCGGCGCTCTATCGCGCGGCGCAGGCCATCAAATCGCAGATCCGCAGCGACGACGAGCTCGTGCGCTACGGGGGGCGATGAATTCTTCCTGCTGTTCCGCGACCTGCCGCAGCAGATCTTAGAGAAGAAATTGCAGTCCATCCGCGCCGTGCTTGACGAGATCGTCATCGAGGAGTATCCTGAACTGCACATCAGCGCGAGCATCGGCGGCGCGTTCGCGGCGGGACGCATCTCAAGAACGATCCGCAGGGCGGACCTTGCGATGTATCAGGCCAAACTGAAAAAGGATTGCGTAGCAATTGATCGAGAGGCGAAAGAACGTGAAACTTGACGAATTTTTCCGCTGCGTCGGCGGCGGCTACGGCGAAGCCAAGGTGCGTTTTCAGAACGACGAGCGCATCGTGCGCTTCCTTAATATGTTCCCGGGCGACGACAGCATGCAAAACCTGAGAAACGCGATGAACACGGGCGACACGACTGCGGCGTTCCGCGCGGTGCACACGCTCAAGGGCGTGGCGCTGAACCTTGGCATCGGCTCGCTCGCCCACGCCAGCTCGCAGATGACGGAAGCGCTGCGCGCGGTCAGGATTCGATGCCTGAAAGCGTACAGCCACTCTATGTGGCGGTGCAGAAGGAGCGCACTGCCGTGTGCAGCGCGCTCGAGCAGCTCGAAAAGTAATTGAGAATAAAAAAAGTCGAAACCTTTCGGTTTCGACTTTTTTACTTCTTACAGCAGCGGGGCGATGATGCGCATGCCGGGGCCGATGAGCTTTCGCATAAACGGGTCGTTTTTGAGAAGCTCTGCGTCCGCGCGGACGCATTTGGCGAGCGTCTGCTGGAAGTCTTGCTCAATTTTTGCGACTTCGGGGGACGCATAGAGGTACGTGCCGCATTCAAAGTGGTGGTACAGGCTGCGGTAGTCCAGATTGATCGTGCCGACGGTCGCCTTGCAGTCATCGCTGACGAAGACCTTCGCGTGAACGAAGCCCGGCTCGTACTCATAAATTTGTACACCGTTTTCAAGCAGCCTGCGGTAATACGTGTGCGCAAGCGAGAAAGCGATCTCCTTGTCAGGCACATGCGGCAGGATGAGCTGGACCTCCACGCCGCGGCGCGCGGCGTAGGTCAGCGCCGTGATCATCTCGTTGTCAATGATGAGATACGGCGTCATGATGTGTACGTAACGGTTGGCACGGTTGATGATATCCATATAGACCATCTCGCCGACGAGGTCGCGGTCGAGCGGGCTGTCGCCATAGGGGATGACATAGCCCGCTTCCTTTTCATGCGCCGGCTGCGGCACGTCGAGATACTTGCTGTAGACTTCGGGCGTAAAGTGCACGGAGCTGACGTCCCACATCTGCAAAAACATCAGCGTCAGGCTGCGCACGGCGTCGCCGCGCAGGGCAATGGCTGTGTCCTTCCAGTGGCCGAGGCGCGAGGTGCGGTTGATGTACTCGTCGGAGAGGTTGATGCCGCCTGTGAAGCCAATCTTGCCGTCGATGACCATGATCTTGCGGTGGTCACGGTAGTTGTAGTGCGTGGAGACGAACGGGCGCAGCGGCGCGAACATCTTGCAGGCAATGCCGAGCTTTTCGAGCTTTTCGGGGTAGGAATAGGGCAGCAGCGCGACCGCGCAGGTGCCGTCGTACAGCACGCGCACCTCGACGCCCGCGTTGACCTTTTCCTTGAGAATTTCAAGGATGCGGCCCCACATGTAGCCCTCCCTGACGATGAAATACTCGAGGAAGATGAAGTGCTCGGCCTTTTGGAGTTCGTCGCACATGACCTCGAACGCATCGTCGCCGAGGGGGAAGTATTGCGCCTGTGTGTTTTGATAGCAGGGGAAGCCGCAGGAATTCAGGTAGGAGGCAAGGCTTTGGAGCTCCTCCGGTAATTCCTCCTTGGAACACGCGCTTTCCGAGGGGGCGAAGTGCTCCGTCTGCGACAGGATGTCGTTGTAGCGGCGGATCATCAGCCGGTGGCCGAGGTCGGTCTTGATGTAAACATACAGAATCAAGCCGAACACCGGCAGCACCGCGAGGATGAAAAACCACGTGAGCTTGATGGTCGGGTTGTCGTCGTTGCCGAACAGAAACAGCACGACTGCCGCCGACAGCAGCGTGTTGCCGCCCCAGAAGTAGGGCAGAAAGCCCTCGAGCTTGTAAAAGGCGGCAAAGAGGAACAAGATCTGCACGATCAGCGAAACGATGATGATGCCCGTGCGGCCGAAGATGATCTGCAGAAGGCCTCGTTTGCCCTTTTCTAAAAGAAGAATGTGATTGTCGTCGTCTTTCATAGCGGTCCTTTCTCAAAGATGGCCGCGCCCGCATGAGGCGGGCGCTTACATTTTATTATATTTCAATTCTATCATAGCATGATTTTTGCAAAAAGCCAACCCATTTCCACTGCAAAGCGGGCGCAGGCGCGTGAAACGGGACTTGGCGATTTGATGTTCCTGTGTTAAAATGGCGAAAAAGACAGAAAGGGGACGAGAAAATGGAGCTTAAGACGCAGGTCCATAATATTCCGCCGCTGTATGACGAAAAGTCACGCGTGCTGATCCTGGGCTCGTTCCCGTCGGTCAAGTCAAGGGAGGCGGCGTTTTTCTACGCGCACCCGCAGAACCGCTTCTGGCCGACGCTCGCCGCTGTTCTGGGCGAGGAAACGCCGAAGACGGTCAAAGAGAAGAAAGCGATGGTCCTGCGCCGCGGCGTCGCCATGTGGGACACCATCGGCTCATGCGAGATCGTGGGATCGTCGGATGCGAGCATCACGAACGTTGTGCCGAACGATCTGTCCGTCATTTTGGATGCGGCGGACATTCAGGCCATCTTCTGCAACGGCGGCACGTCCTACGCCTGCTATAAAAAATACTGCCGCGCGAAGCTCGGGCGCGAGGCCGTCCAGCTTCCCTCCACGTCGCCGGCCAACGCGCGTTGGACGAAGGAAAAGCTTATCGAAGCGTGGGGCGCAGCGCTGAAACCGTATCTTTTTTGACGCGGCGTTGACAAAGAAAGGCAAATAGTTTATGATACAGGCTCAATCGATACAAGGAGTGTGAAACCATGGGCAAACTGGCAGCGCCGGTGCGCGCTGACAAGGAAATGATGTTTACGAATCGCCAGCTCGTCGCGCTGATGTGGCCGCTGCTGCTCGAGCAGCTTCTGGCCATTACAGTGGGTCTTGCTGACTCACTGATGGTTGCGACCGTCGGCGACGCGGCGATCAGCGCGGTGTCGCTCGTCGACTCGATCAGCAATCTGATGATCTACATTTTCTCGGCGATGGCGACCGGCGGCGCAGCCGTTGCGGGCCAGTACATCGGACAAAGACAGAAGGAGGACGCCTGCAACGCGGGCCAGCAGCTCATCGCGCTGCTCGGCGCGGTGTCGATCTTCTTCGTGGCGCTGCTGTACCTCTTCCGCACGCAGATTTTGACCGTAATGTTCGGCCATATCGAGCCCGACGTCATGGCGGCGACGAACACTTATTATTTATATGTGATGGCGTCCATTCCGGGCATCGCGCTCTACAACGGCGGCGCGGCGCTGTTCCGCACGATGGGGCACAGCGACGTGTCGCTCAAAGTTTCGCTCCTGATGAACAGTATCAACGTGATCGGCAACGCCGTTTTGATCTTCGGCTTCGGTATGGACGTCGCGGGCGTCGCGATCCCGACGCTCGTGTCCCGCACGGTCGCGGCAGTCGTCATCCTCTCGCTGCTCTTCAACCGCGATCTGATGCTGCACCTTTCTGATATCCGCGGCTTTCGTGTCGATATGCGCCTAATGAAGAACATCTTCTACATCGGCGTGCCGAGCGGCGTCGAAAACGGCATGTTCCAGCTGGGACGCCTCGTGCTCTTCAGCCTGATTTCGACGTTCGGTACGGCATCGATGGTGGCGAACGCCATCGGCAACACCATCTCAAACTTCAACTGCTTTGCCGGTCAGGCCATCAACTTGGGCCTTGCCGCGGTCGTGAGCCAGTGCGTCGGCGCGGGCGAATTCGATCAGGCGCGCGCATACCTCAAAAAGATCGCCAAGTGGACGTACGGCATCATGGCGGCCGTCAACCTGACGATCATCGCATTGCTGCCGCTCATCATGCGTGTCTACAACGTCTCACCAGAGGCGGAGAAGCTCGCCGTCACGGTCACGCTGATCCACGGCATCTCATCCATCTTCATCTGGGTACCGGCGTTTATGGTGCCGGGCTTCCTGCGTGCGGCGGGCGACGCGAAGTTCACGATGCTCGCCAGTATGCTGACGATGTGGGTCGTGCGCGTGCTGCTTGCGTACGTGCTGGGCAAATACATGGGCTACGGCGTCATCGGTGTGTGGTTCGCACACGCGATCGTGGACTGGTCGGTGCGCGGCGCCATCTTCTTCCTGCGCTACCGCAGCGGCAAGTGGGAGACGATGGGGATCAAGACGTGATTATTTTTAAGGATGCCAAAGGCATCCTTAAAAAATAGGGGCTGCGCTCCGCTTCGTGCCTCGCCGCCCGCAGGGCGGCTCGACACGCGCTCCGCGTAAAGTATTTTTCCGACGCGCCGGTCGTCGGAAAAATGATTTGAGATCATTTCGCGGCTGCGGCCGCGAAGATAAAGAGGTCTCCGCTTAAAAAGCGGAGACCTCTTTGCCTTCTGTTACACTTCTACATTTCAACGGTGATGTTGTCGGTGCCGTGCTGCTCGAATTCGCCTAAGTACGTGTCCATACGCTCGCGCAGCTCGTCGACATTTTCGGGCGTGGGCGCGTCGCTGTCCATATCGCGCAGGGCAAGCTCCTGAGCGAGAATTTCGAAAAACATCGTGTCCTCGTAGGCCATGATGGCCTCGTGGATGCCGCCCTCGGCAAACGCGCGCGAGGGGATCAGTTCGCCCTGATAGGCCTCGACCAGCGGCACCATGCCGTGGGAGAGACAGTTGGCGAATACGGTGCTCTCTACATCGTCGTATTCGCGGATACGGTCGTCGCCGCGGGTGGAGTTCATCACCCAGTTGCCGACGTAGACCAGATCAAGAAGACGGCGGAATTGCTTTTCCGTCAGATCAATTTTCATAGTGACGCCTCCTTTGACGGAACAGAGAATTTGCTTACCGGAGATTATAGCACGCGCTTTTGCATTTTACCATAGCAAAAACAGGGAAACGCACAAAAAATGCAAATGCGCCTTGTGTCCCGCTCTCCGCCGTAGTATGATGACAGAAACAAATGAGAAAGAGGACTGTATGAAAAGAAACGTTTGGCTCACCGTGCACGGCGAGCAGCAATACGAAGGCATGAGCGCCGACAGCTCAGATCTCCGCGTGCGCGGCACGATGGAGGAAACGCGCGACGGCTATCTCCTGCGCTATGAGGAAACGGACGGGGACGGCAAGGTGACCACCGCGACGCGCCTTGCCCTCGCGCCGGACTGCATCATTCTGACGCGCACGGGCGAGGTGACGAGCGAGATGGTCTTTGCGGAGGGGAAGGAGCACACCTCATTCTATGCCGTGCCCTACGGAACCTTGCCGGTCGCAGTGAAGGCGGAGTCGGTCAAGTGGAAGCTCGACGAGGACGGCGGGATGCTGGCCCTGCGCTATGCAATTACTATCGGCGGGCAGAGAGGAAAATGCGCCCTGCGCATCCGCGTGAGAACAGAAGAATAAAGGAAAAGGAGCTGCCTACGGCGGCTCCTTTTTACGCGCCCATGAGTAGCCGCACAAAAAACGCGGATGCGAGGAACATCACCACGTCGGCGCAGAGCGCGGCGGGGATAGTATAGCGCGTTTTCGTAATGCCCGCTGCACCGTAATAGACGGCGACGGTGTAGAACGTCGTTTCGCTCGAGCCGAGCATGACCGCCGCAACGCGGCCGACATAGGAATCGACGCCGTAGGAGTCCATGATCTCCGATCCGACAGCCAGCGCGCCGCTGCCGGAGATGGGGCGGATGAAGAGAAGCGGCGCAGTCTCGGCAGGAATGCCGATCTTGTCGAGTGCGGGGGCTAAAAGCGCGCCGAGCGCCTCCATCGCGCCGGACGCACGGAACATGTAGACGGCGGAGAGCAGTGCGATGAGTGACGGCAGAATGTGCAGCAGCACCGTGAGTCCCTCCTCCGCGCCTTTGGTGAGGGCGGAGTAGACGTCGACACGCTTGCCGAGGGCAAAGCAGGCCGTGAAGGTGAGCAGTACGGGCACGATGAGCGTAGAGAGCGCCATAGGTTCAATTCCTCCAGAGACGGGCGAAGAGCTTGGCGGCGAAAAGCCCCGCGAGGACAGAGAGAAGCGACGTCAGCCACACGGCGGGCAGAATGTCGAACGGGTCGGCGGCGCCGAGCGAAGCGCGCACGCCTGCGAGCGTGGTGGGCAACAGTTGAATGGACGCCGTATTCAAAACGACGAGCAGGCACAGCTCATCCGATGCGGTACCCTTGCAGCCGCGGCTCATACGGCAGGCGGCGCGGATGCCGAGCGGCGTGGCCGCGTTGCCAAGGCCCAAAAGATCGGCAGAGAGGTTAGCGGAGATCGCGGCCAGCGTCTCACTGTCGCGGCTCGCGTTCGGCAGGAGCCTCTTGAGCAGTGGGCGGAAGAGGGAAGCGAGGCGGTCGGTGAGATGACACTGGTTCATCACTTCCATCACGCCCGTCCAGAGGCACATCACGCCGCACATCGCCAAACACAGCTCGACCGCGCTCTGCGCGCCCTCGAGCGCGGCAGCGCTGAGCGCATTCAAGTTTCCCGTCAGCGCGCCGAAAATGAGCGAGACTGCCACCATTCCCGTCCAAAGCCAGGCCATTGCCATGTCCATCAACTCCTTTGCCCCTAAATATATCGGCAGGGAGGGGGCGATATGCCGCGTTTTTGCGCCAAATCTGCCACAGTTGCCGCGAAAAGAGACTGCTAAAAAATTTCTCAAGAAAAAAGTGAAATTTGTCTTGACATGTGCAACGGAATTTGGTACTATATGCAAGTCCGCGATTGGGCGCATCCTGCCCTATTTGCGCGATATTGCGATGAACCGGGAGATTGCTCAGGTTTCTGAGGTAACTTTCGGGGAGTATGTCCGAACATCGGGCGGCTGAGAGAATATCTGTACGTTGCGTAGATCGCTGCGCCATGTGTGGACCGGCCGTTTATTCGTGCCGGTTTTTCTATGAGCCGGAATGATACGCACGGATAAGCGTACAAGAAAACCTCTCACCGTACGGCTTCGACAAAGCAAGAAAACCGTACAAAATGAAGGAGAAACCGAAAATGGCAAAAGAAATGATCCGCATTCGTCTCAAGGCCTATGACCACCAGGTCATCGACCAGAGCGCAGAGAAGATCGTCGAGACCGCCAAGCGCACCGGCGCTACCGTCTCCGGCCCCATCCCTCTGCCCACCAAGAAGGAAGTCGTCACCATCCTGCGCGCTGTGCATAAGTACAAGGACAGCCGTGAGCAGTTTGAGCGCCGCACCCACAAGCGCCTGATCGACATCACCAACTCCAGCCCCAAGACGGTCGAGGCTCTGATGGGTCTCGAGCTTCCCGCCGGCGTTGAGATCGAGATCAAGCTCTGATCCCTCGCTTCATTACATTTCGCGTCCGCAGACGCGAAACCAATGAAATCGTTTTTCTGACGACATGTGCGTCAGAAAAACACCGCTCAGCTTGCAAGTGTACGAACGAAGTGAGTGCATGCAGCAAGCTGCAAACCCTCTCAAAAACGACGCCGTCGTTTTTGAAGCAAATTTTGTTGCTCTACCCAAAAGCCCATCGACTTGCGTGAGATGGGCGGGGTCAAGTCGGCAGAGCAATGGCGGGAGTTGCCGCTAACTAAGCCGACCAATAACCTTTACAGGAGGATCATACATGAAAGCAATCATCGGCAGAAAAGTTGGCATGTCTCAGATCTTCGACGAAAAGGGCCATGTGATCCCGGTCACCGTTATCGAGGCCGGTCCCTGCGTGGTCACTCAGAAGAAGACCAGCGAAAAAGACGGTTATGAGGCTGTCCAGCTTGGCTACGAGGACATTCGCGAAGCGAAGCTCTCCAAGCCTGAACTCGGCCACCTGAACAAGGCTGGCGTTTCCCCCAAGAAGTACCTGCGTGAGTTTGACCTTGACAATGCTTCCGAGCTCGAGCTCGGCGCCATCATCAAGGCTGACACCTTCAAGTCCGGCGACTTCGTTGACGTCACCGGTACGAGCAAGGGTCACGGCTACACCGGCGTTATCAAGCGCTGGAACGCCAGCCGCGGTCGCATGACCCACGGCGGCGGCCCTGTCCACCGTCACGCCGGTTCCATGGGCTCCACCACCGACCCCAGCCGTATCTTCAAGGGCAAGATCGGCCCCGGCCAGTACGGTGTGGAGACTGTCACCATCCAGAACCTTGAGGTCGTCAAGGTCGACCCCGAGCTCAACATGCTCGTCGTCCGCGGCGCGGTTCCCGGTCCCAAGGGCAGCCTCGTCACCGTGAAGACCACCGTCAAGGTCCACAAGATCAAGCAGGCTGGTGCCGACATCAGCAAGAACCCGCAGAAGGCTTCCGGCCGCAACCCGCAGAAGGCTTCCGCCAGAAATATGTAAGGAAAGGAGTGCTTGATAAATGTCTACGATTAAAGTTGTCAGCATGACCGGCGCTGAAGTCGGTTCCGTCGAGCTGAACGACGCGATCTTCGGTATCGAGCCGAACATGAGCGTTGTCCACGAGGTCGTCAAAAATCATCTCGCCAACTGCCGTCAGGGCACGCAGAGCGCTCTGACCCGCGCTGAGGTTTCCGGCGGCGGCAGAAAGCCGTGGCGCCAGAAGGGCACCGGCCGTGCCCGTCAGGGCAGCACCCGCTCCCCTCAGTGGACGCACGGCGGTATCGTGTTTGCCCCCAAGCCCCGCAGCTACAGCTATGTGCTGAATAAGAAGGTCAAGCGTCTGGCTCTCAAGAGCGTGCTGTCCGCCAAGGCAGCCCAGGGCGAGATCGTCGTTGTCGACAAGATCGCGCTCGACGCTATCAAGACCAAGGACTTCCGCAGCTTCCTCTCCGCCGTCAAGGCTGACGGCAAGGCCGCTGTCATCACTCCCGAGGTCAACGAGGTCGTCGTCAAGAGCGCCCGCAACCTGCCCGGTGTCACCACCGCGCCCGCGAAGCTCATCAACGTCTACGATCTGCTCAACGCCAAGACCCTCGTGATCGACAAGGAAGCCCTCGCAGTCATCGAGGAGGTGTTCGCGTAATGGCAAACGTTTACGACATCATTATTCGTCCCATCATCACCGAACGTTCCATGGTCGACGTTGCGAACAAGAAGTATGTGTTCGAAGTTGCCAAGGACGCCGGCAAGGTGGAGATCAAGAACGCTGTTGAGACCGCTTTCGGCGTTAAGGTCGCCAAGGTCAACACGCTCAACGTCAGCGGCAAGGCCAAGCGCCTCGGCGCCGGCCGCCTGGGCAAGACCCGCAGCTGGAAGAAGGCCTATGTGCAGCTCGCTGAAGATTCCAAGACCATCGAGCTGTTCGAGGGCATGGTGTAAGGAGGATATGAGAAATGGCTATTAAGACGTTTAAGCCCACTACCCCCTCCCGCCGTCACATGACTGTGTCCGCCTTCGAGGGGATCGACAAGAAGGCCAAGCCCGAACGCAGCTTGGTCGAGTCTCAGAAGAAGCATGCCGGCCGCAACAGCTACGGCCGCATCACCGTCCGTCATCACGGCGGCGGCAACAAGCAGAAGTACCGCATCATCGACTTCAAGCGCGACAAGATGGACGTCCCCGCGACCGTCCTGCGCCTGGAGTATGACCCCAACCGCAGCGCGTTCATCGCTCTCGTCCAGTACGAGGACGGCGAGAAGCGCTACATCATTGCTCCTGTCGGCCTGAAGGCTGGCGACAAGATCATCTCTTCCGCCTCCGCTGATATCAAGCCCGGCAACTGCCTGCCCATCGCCAACATCCCTGTCGGTACCGTCATCCACAACATTGAGATGCACCCCGGCAAGGGCGCTCAGCTCGTCCGCTCCGCCGGTACTGCTGCTCAGCTGATGGCGAAGGAGAACGGCGACGCTCAGATCCGTATGCCCTCCGGCGAAGTGCGCATTGTCCGCACGAACTGCATGGCCGTCATCGGCCAGGTCGGCAACATCGATCACGAGAACGTTCACATCGGTAAGGCCGGCCGCAAGCGCCACATGGGCGTCCGTCCGACCGTCCGCGGTTCCGTTATGAACCCGAACGACCACCCCCACGGCGGTGGTGAAGGTAAGAGCCCTGTCGGTCACCCCGGTCCCATGACCCCGTGGGGCAAGCCGGCTATGGGTTACAAGACCCGTTCGAAGAAGAACCCGACGAACAAGTTCATCGTCAAGCGTCGTAACGATAAGTAAAAGGAGGCAATGTAAAAATGAGCAGAAGCATTAAAAAAGGCCCGTTTGTTGCCCCTGAGCTGATCAAGCGAGTCGAAGAGATGAACAAGACCGGTGAGAAGAAGGTCCTGAAGACCTGGAGCCGCAGCTCCACCATCTTCCCCTCCTTCGTCGGTCACACGATCGCCGTCCACGACGGTCGCAAGCACGTTCCCGTTTATATTCAGGAAGATATGGTCGGCCACAAGCTGGGCGAGTTCGCTCCCACCCGTACGTTCCGCGGCCATACCAAGACGAAATAAGGAAGGAGAATGCAGAACATGGAAGCTAAAGCATATCTGAGATATGTCCGCATCTCTCCCCGCAAGGTCCAGATCGTCTGCGACCTGATCCGCGGTAAGGACATCAACACCGCCATGGCGCTCCTGATGCAGACCCCCAAGGCTGCGTCCGAGCCCCTGGTCAAGCTCTTAAAGAGCGCTGTCGCCAACGCCGAGAACAACTTCAGCATGGATACCTCCAAGCTGTACGTGTCCGAGGTCTACGCGACTTCCGGCCCGATCCTCAAGCGCATGATCCCCGCCAGCAAGGGCCGCGGCTACCGCATCAACAAGAGAACCTCTCACGTGACGCTCGCCGTCGCTGAGAGAGACTAAAGGGAGGAGACAGTTTCATGGGACAGAAAGTTAATCCCCACGGCATGCGCGTCGGCGTCATCAAAGACTGGGACTCCCGCTGGTATGCCAGAGACGAGAAGGTCGGCGACCTGATCGTTGAAGATAACAAGATCCGCAAGTTCGTCAAGAAGAGCCTGTACGGTGCAGGCGTGCCCAAGATCGAGATCGAGCGCAGCAATGATGTTGTGACGCTGTTCGTTCATTGCGCCCGCCCCGGCATGGTCATCGGCAAGGACGGCGCGGAGGTCGAGAAGCTGCGTCTCGCGGTCGAGGCTCTGATCGGCAAGAAGGTCAAGCTCAACATCGTCGAGGTCCGCAATCCCGACATGAACGCTCAGCTCGTCGCTGAGAACATCGCCCAGCAGCTCGAAAAGCGTATCTCTCACCGCCGCGCGATGAAGAACGCCATGGGCCGCGCCATGCGCGCCGGCGCCAAGGGCATCAAATGCTGCTGCTCCGGTCGTCTCGGCGGCCGCGAGATCGCTGGCGTTGAGCACTATCACGAGGGCACCATCCCCCTGCAGACCATCCGTGCCGACATCGAGTACGGCTTCGCCGAGGCTGCGACCACGTTTGGCCGCATCGGTGTGAAGGTTTGGATCTACAAGGGCGAGGTCCTGACCCAGACCCTGCGTACCACCCCGCGTACGCTCGATACCACCAAGCCGTATGAGGAGCGCCGCGAGCGTCGTCCTCGCCGCGACGGTGACCGTCGTCCCCGCCGTGATGGCCAGGGCGGCTATCAGCGCCGTGAGGGCGGCTTCAACCGCAACGGCAACCGTCCCCAGGGCGATCGTCCGCAGGGCGGCTATCGCAAGCCGGCTGAGAATAAGGAAGGAGGCGCTCAGTAATGCTTCTGCCGAAGAGAGTGAAATACCGTCGCGTTCAGCGCGGTCGTATGACCGGCAAGGCGACCCGCGGCAACACCATTACTTATGGTGAGTACGGCCTCCAGGCCACTGAGCCCGCGTGGATCACCAGCAACCAGATCGAGGCGGCCCGTGTCGCCATGACCCGTTACACCAAGCGTGGCGGTCAGGTCTGGATCAAGATTTTCCCTGATAAGCCCGTTACCAAGCAGCCTGCCGAGACCCGTATGGGTTCCGGTAAGGGCTCTCCCGAGTATTGGGTAGCAGTTGTCAAGCCCGGCCGTATCATGTTTGAGATCGCCGGTGTTTCCGAAGAAGTCGCGCGTGAGGCGCTCCGTCTGGCCAGCCACAAGCTGCCCATCAAGACGAAGATCGTCAAGCGCGAGGCCGAGACCCAGGAAGTAGGTGAATGAGATGAAGGCAAGTGAAGTTCGTGCCATGAGCGTTGCTGAGCTGAACACCAAGCTCGACGCCCTGAAGAAAGATCTGTTTATGCTGCGCATGCAGCACGCGACGAATCAGCTGGATAACCCCCAGAAGCTCGTCCAGACCAAGCGTGATATTGCCCGAGTCAAAACCATGATCCGTGAGAAGGAGGAGAAGTAAGATGGAAGAGAAGAGAATTTCCTCCCGTAAGGTCCGCGTTGGTAAGGTCGTTTCCGACAAGATGGACAAGACCGTCGTCGTTGCGATCGCTGACCGCGTGGCGCATCCCCTGTACAAGAAGATCGTCGGCCGCACCTACAAGCTGAAGGCTCACGATGAAAACAATACGTGCGGTATCGGTGATACCGTCAAGGTGATGGAGACCCGCCCCCTGTCCAAGGACAAGCGCTGGCGCGTGGTCGAGATCGTCGAAAAAGCTAAGTAAGGAGGTACCGGAACAATGATTCAGCAGGAAAGTTTTCTGAAGGTCGCCGATAACACCGGTGCCAAGGAAATCAAGTGCATCCGCGTTCTCGGTGGCTCCGGCCGCAAGTACGGCAACATCGGCGATATCATCGTCGCGTCCGTGCGTAAGGCTGCCCCCGGCGGTCAGGTCAAGAAGGGCGAGGTCGTCAAGGCCGTTATCGTCCGCTCTGCCAAGGGCGTCCGCCGCGAAGACGGCACCTATGTCCGCTTCGACGAGAATGCTGCGGTCCTGATCAAGGACGACAAGAACCCCAGCGGCACCCGTATCTTTGGGCCCGTCGCTCGCGAGCTGCGTGAGAAGGATTTCCTCAAGATCCTCTCCCTGGCTCCGGAAGTTGTCTAAGGAGGGCTTGAAGAATGGCTATGAATGTGAAGAAGGGCGATACCGTTATCGTCCTGTCCGGTAAGGACAAGGGCAAGCAGGGCAAGGTGCTCGGCACCGTCCCCAGCGAAGCCAAGGTCGTCGTGGAGGGCATCAACATGGTGACCTGCCACGTCAAGCCCCGCAAGCAGGGCGAGACCGGCGGCATTGTGCAGCGTGAGGCTGCCATGTACGCTTCCAAGGTGCAGGTCGTGTGCCCCAAGTGCAACAAGGGCACCCGCATCGCGCACAAGATCGAAAATGGCAAGAAGACCCGCGTGTGCAAGCACTGCGGCGCCGAGCTTTAAGAAAGGAGAGTAGTTCACAATGGCAAGACTGAAAGAACAGTATAAGGCAGAAGTGGCACCCGCTCTCTACAAGAAGTTCGGTTATAAGTCCACCATGCAGATCCCCAAGATCGACAAGGTCGTCGTGAACGTCGGCTGCGGCGAGGCCAAGGAGAATGCCAAGGTCCTCGAAGCGGTCGTGCGCGACCTGACCACCATCACTGGCCAGAAGGCCGTCGTCACCAAGGCGAAGAAGTCCATCGCAAACTTCAAGCTGCGTGAGGATATGCCCATCGGCGCGAAGGTCACCCTCCGCGGCGACAAGATGTGGGAGTTCCTCGATCGTCTGTTCAACGTTGCGCTTCCCCGTGTCCGCGACTTCCGCGGCATCAGCGCCAACGCTTTCGACGGCCGCGGCAACTATGCCCTGGGCATCAAGGAGCAGCTGATCTTCCCCGAGATCGAGTACGATAAGATCGACAAGATCCGCGGCATGGACATCGTCATCTGCACCACCGCTCAGACCGACGAAGAAGCCCGCGAGCTGCTGACCCTGGTCGGCGCTCCCTTTGAACGCTAAGTAGGAGGATATCAAAAATGGCTAAGAAATCTATGATTCTCAAGCAGCAGGCTCCTGCTAAGTTCTCCACCCGCCGCTACAACCGCTGCAAGATCTGCGGCCGCCCCCACGCGTATCTTCGTGACTATGGCGTCTGCCGTATCTGCTTCCGCGAGTTAGCCTACAAGGGCGAGATCCCCGGCGTTCGCAAGGCTTCCTTCTGATCTTTTTCCGTTATACTTCGTTGAAGCTCCTTGGCGTACACAAAGTACGCCGGCGTCGCTTCGCCTCGTCTAACGAAAAAATCTCAAGAAGGACCTGCTGTTGAAGTTTTTCAACAGCCCGACACCTCGGAGCTTGAGCCTCCGAAACAAACTCATAACCACGAACGTTGCGATATGGACGTTCTGGCGATAAAGGATCGCGAAAGGTCAGTGTCAATTACGCGTGTTCACACGCGTGTGGGCACGTTCCAAATTGGCACTGATACCTCGTGACCTAAACGGTCCATGACCGTAACTCTAAATCAGGAGGATTTACACTATGCATATCACTGACCCCATTGCGGATATGCTCACCCGCATCCGCAACGCAAACAGTGCCCGTCATGACACTGTGGATGTCCCCGCTTCCAACATGAAGAAGAGCATCGCTCAGATTCTGCTGGACGAGGGCTACATCAAGAGCTATCAGATCGTTGACGATGGTACCCAGGGCACGATCCACATCACCCTGAAGTACAATGGTAAGGACAAGGTCATCACCGGCCTTCGCCGTGTCAGCAAGCCCGGTCTCCGCGTTTACGTCGGCGCAGATGAACTGCCCCGCGTGCTCCGTGGTCTCGGTATTGCCATCGTCTCCACCTCCAAGGGCGTTATGACCGACAAGGCTGCTCGCGCGGCTCACATCGGCGGCGAAGTCCTTGCGTTCGTGTGGTAAGGAGGGTATAAAACAATGAGTAGAATTGGTAAAATGCCCGTTGCCATTCCCGCGGGTGTCGAAGTCACCGTCGCGGACGGCAACCTTGTCACCGTCAAGGGCCCCAAGGGTACCCTGACCCAGCAGCTCCAGCCGAGCATGACCATCAAGCAGGAAGGCGCTGAGCTTCTCGTTTCCCGTCCCGACGACGGCAAGGAGAGCCGCGCTCTGCACGGCCTGACCCGCGCTCTGCTGCACAACATGGTCGTCGGCGTCACCGATGGCTACAAGAAGACGCTCGAAGTCAACGGCGTTGGCTATCGTGCTGCCAAGGAGGGCAACAAGCTCGTCCTGAACATCGGCTACTCCCACACAGTGGAAGTCCCCGAGATCGACGGCATCACCATCGAGGTCCCCCAGCCCAACCAGATCGTCGTTTCTGGCTGCGACAAGCAGAAGGTCGGTCAGTTTGCCGCTGAGATCCGCGAAAAGCGTCCTCCCGAGCCGTACAAGGGCAAGGGCATCAAGTATGCTGACGAAGTCATTCGCCGCAAGGTCGGTAAGACCGGCGCTAAGAAGTAAGGAGGTGTGCCGATATGATTAAAAGACCCGATACCAAAGCACAGCGCATCAAGCGTCATAAGCGCGTTCGCGCCAAAGTCTCCGGCACTCCCGAGAGACCCCGCCTGAACGTTTTCCGTTCTGAAAAGAACATCTACGCCCAGATCATCGACGATGTTGCCGGCAACACGCTGGTCGCCGCTTCCTCCCTGGACAAGGCGATCGAGGGCAACGGCAGCAACAAGGCTGCCGCCCGTGCAGTCGGTAAGCTCATCGCCGAGCGCGCCAAGGCCAAGGGCATCGACACGGTCGTCTTCGACCGCGGCGGTTACCTGTATCACGGCCGCGTTGCAGAGCTGGCTGAAGGCGCCCGCGAGGGCGGCCTGGAATTCTAAGGGAGGAGGAAAATACAATGCCTAGATTTGAACGCGAACAGAGCGAATACATGGAAAAGCTCGTTTTCCTCAACCGTGTTTCCAAGACCGTGAAGGGCGGCCGCGTGGCCAAGTTCTCTGCTCTGATGGTCGTTGGCGACGGCAAGGGCAAGGTCGGTTACGGCCTTGGCAAGGCCGCTGAAGTCCCCGAGGCGATCCGCAAGGGCCTCGAGGCTGCCAAGAAGAACATGATCACCGTTACCCTTGATGGTACCACCATTCCTCACGAGACGATCGGCGAGTTCGGCGCCGGCCGCGTGCTGATGAAGCCCGCTGCCCCCGGTACCGGCGTGATCGCCGGCGGCGCTGTCCGTGCCGTCGTTGAGGCTGCCGGCATCAAGGATATTCGTACTAAGTGCCTGCGCTCCAACAACCCCAACAACGTTGTTGGCGCTGCGATCGAAGGCCTGAAGTCCATGCGCAGCGCGGAGCAGGTCGCCAAGATCCGCGGCAAGAGCGTGGACGAGATCATCGGTTAAGGAGGCAGAGCGTCATGGCTAATTTAAAAGTTGAGCTCGTCAAGAGCTTGAACGGCAGACACGAAAAGCACATTGCTACTGCCAATTCCATGGGTCTGCGCAAGATCGGCGATACGAGCGTGCAGCCCGACAACGACCAGACGCGTGGCAAGATCGCCAAGATCGGCTATCTGCTGCAGGTCACTGAAGAGAAATAAGGAGGAACAGATATGGAACTGTATAATCTGTCTCCCGCCGCTGGTTCCACCAAGGAAGCGTTCCGCAAGGGTCGCGGCCACGGCAGCGGCAACGGCAAGACCGGCGGCCGCGGTCACAAGGGCCAGAAGGCCCGCAGCGGCGGCGGTGTCCGCGTCGGTTTCGAAGGCGGCCAGATGCCTCTGGCGCGCCGTACCCCGAAGCGCGGCTTCAACAACATTTTTGCAAAGCCCTATGAGATCATCAACCTGAGTGCGCTCGACAAGTTCGAGGACGGCGAGACCGTTACCGCAGAGGCTCTGCTTGCTAAGGGTATCCTGAGCAAGTGCGCGTATGGTTACAAGGTGCTCGGTAACGGCTCTGTTACCAAGAAGGTCACTGTTCAGGCCGCTGCGTTTTCCCAGTCTGCTAAGGAAGCTATTGAAGCAGCTGGCGGAAAGGCAGAGGTGGTCTAAGTGATTCAGACGATCCGTAAGGCCTGGGGCGTTCCCGAACTGCGCAAGAAGATCGTGTTCACACTGCTGATCCTTCTGATCTTCCGCATCGGTAACGCGATCCCCGTCCCCTATATCAACACGACGCTGCTCGGCAACTATCTCGACAGCATGAGCGGCACCGTGCTTGGCCTCTACAACGTCATGTCTGGCGGCGCGTTCGCAGAAGCGACGGTCTTCGCGCTGGGCGTCCAGCCCTACATCAACAGCTCGATCATCATCCAGCTGTTGACGATCGCGATCCCCGCGCTCGAGCGTCTCGCCCGCGACGGCGGCGAGGCCGGCAAGAAGAAGATCGCCTCCATCACCCGCTACGCGACCGTGGCGATCGCCCTGCTTCAGGGCTTTGGCTACTACATGATCTGCAAGAACTACAACATCCTCGAGCAGCAGGGCATCTGGCCGGCGCTCGTGATCATCGTTTCGTTTGTTGCCGGTTCTTCGTTCGTGATGTGGCTGGGCGAGCAGGTCAATGAGTTCGGTGTCGGCAACGGCATCTCCATCATCCTGTTTGCAGGTATCCTGTCCCGCATGCCCAACATGGTCACGATGGGTGCGAGCTACATCCGCACCAAGGGCTCCATCGGCTGCCTGTGGATTGCGCTGCTGATCGTCGGCATGCTTGCGATGGTCGTTCTGATCGTCCATGTCAACGAGGCCGAGCGCCGCATCCCCGTCCAGTACGCCAAGCGTCAGGTCGGCCGCAAGATGTACGGCGGCCAGGCATCCACCCTTCCCATGAAGGTGAACATGTCCGGCGTTCTGCCCATCATCTTCGCGCAGACCATCGCGTCCCTGCCCGCCACCATCTGGGCTTTCATCGGCATTCCCGAGGAGGGCAGCGTTGGCCGCAGCATCTACAACGCGATCGACACCAAGTCTGTGCTGTATCTGATCGTCTACTTCCTGATGATCATCGGCTTCAGCTATTTCTACGCTACCATTCAGTTTAACCCCGTTGAGATCTCCAACAACCTCAAGCGCAACGGCGGCTTCATCCCCGGCTTCCGTCCGGGCAAGCCCACGTCTGACTTCATTGCCAAGGTTCTCAACAAGGTCACCCTTTTCGGCGCCATCTATCTCGGCATCGTGGCCATCTGCCCGCTGATCGCCGGCAAACTGCTGGGCAACTCCAGCCTCGCCATCGGCGGTACCTCGGTCATCATCGTTGTCGGTGTTGCACTTGAGACGGTCCGCGCGCTGGAGTCTCAGATGATGATGCGCCAGTACAAGGGCTTCCTCGAGTAAGAGAGGCGTTTCTATGAAACTGATTTTATTGGGCGCTCCGGGCGCTGGCAAAGGCACGCAGGCCGCTGTCATCTCCCGCGAGTTAGGAATCCCCGCGATTTCCACCGGTAACATTCTGCGCGCGGCCATCCAAGAGGGCACGCCGACGGGAATGAAGGCCAAGACCTATATGGACGAAGGCCACCTGGTACCCGATGAGGTCATCATCGGCATCATTAAAGAGCGGCTCGCCGAGCCCGATTGTGCGAAAGGCTTCATCTTAGACGGTGTGCCCCGCACGATCGCGCAGGCGGAAGCTCTTGAGGCAGCCGGTATCAAGTTCGATCATGTCGTCTCCCTGGAGATCGCTGACGCGACCATCATGGAGCGCATGAGCGGACGCAGGGTTTGCAGCAAGTGCGGCGCAAGCTACCACATCGTGGCAGTGCCGCCCAAAGCCGAGGGCGTCTGCGACGTCTGCGGCGGCGAGCTGGTCACCCGCAAGGATGATAAGCCCGAGACGGTGAAAAACCGCCTTGCGGTCTATCATAGAGAAACAGAACCGCTCAAGGACTTCTACCGCGAGCGTGGGGTTCTGTATCCGGTGGAGGACATGGGGCCGGTGGAGGCCACCTCCAAGGCGATCCTCGCAATACTGAGACAGGATGGTTAAGATATGATCATTGTGAAATCAGAGCGCGAGATCGAATTGATGCGCCGAGCGGGAAAAATTACCGCGGCTGCCCGTGCGTTAGCAGGGGAAATGGTAAAGCCCGGCGTAACAACCCGAGAAATTGACAAAGCAGTGTTCCATTTCATTCGTTCGCAGGGCGCTGAGCCGTCGTTCTTAAACTACAACGGCTATCCCGCCAGCGTGTGCGTGTCCGTCAATGACGAGATCATCCACGGCATCCCGGGTCCCCGGGTGCTCAAGGAGGGCGATATCGTCAGTGTGGACGTGGGCGCATACATCGGCGGCTTCCACGGCGACTGCGCAGCCACTTACCCCTGCGGAAAAATTTCCGAAGAGGCACAGCGGTTGATCGACGTGACTCGTCAGAGCTTTTTTGAAGGATTTGCGCAGGCCCGCGAGGGCAACCGCATCTCCGACATCTCCCACGCCGTGCAGGCGTATGTGGAGGCGAACGGCTTCTCCGTCGTGCGCGAGTATGTCGGCCATGGCGTCGGCAGAAACATGCACGAAGCGCCCGAGATCCCCAACTATGGGGCTCCGGGCCACGGGCCGAAGCTGCTGCGCGGCATGACGATCGCCGTCGAACCGATGGTGAACGCGGGCACCGCAGCCATCCGCCAGATGAGCGATGGCTGGACCGTCAAGACCCGTGACGGCAAATACGCGGCGCACTACGAGAACACGATCCTCATCACCGCCGGCGAGCCCGAAATTCTGACGGCTCCGGCACCGTAAGAGGACGCCATGGACATTGCGAATCTTGTTCAGGCAACTGCCGGCAGAGAGCAGGGCAAATACTTCTTCGTGCTGGAAACAGACGGGGAGTACCTGCTGCTGGCCGACGGCAAGAGCCGCAGGATCGAAGCGCCGAAGCGGAAAAAGCAGAAGCATGTCCGCTTCATCGCAGAGAGCGCGGCGCCTGTCGCCGAGAAGATCAGAAGCAAGGAAAAAATCACAAACAGTGAGCTTCGTAAAGCCATCGCCGCATACAGCGGCAAGGAAAATCCGGACCAGGAGGGATAACACTTGGCAAAATCCGACATGATTGAAGTGGAAGGCGTTGTCGTTGAGGCCATGCCCAACACCACATTCCAAGTAGACATTGGAAATGGACACACGATCTTAGCGCATATTTCCGGAAAGCTCAGAATGAATTTCATCAGGATTCTGCCCGGTGACAAGGTCACAGTGGAGATGTCTCCCTATGACCTGACCCGCGGCCGAATTACCTGGCGTACTAAGTAATGGAGGTTTATCGACATGAAAGTAAGACCGTCCGTGAAGCCCATGTGCGAAAAGTGCAAGATCATTCGTCGTAAAGGCCGTGTCATGGTCATTTGCGAGAATCCGAAGCACAAGCAGCGCCAGGGCTAAGACTTAATTGGAGGTTAAAAAGTATGGCACGTATTGCCGGTATTGACCTGCCCAAGGATAAGCGAATCGAAATCGGTTTGACTTATATCTATGGTATTGGCAGAAAGAGTGCTCAGGAGATCCTGGCACAGACAGGCGTGAACCCCGACACCCGCGTGAAGGATCTGACCGATGCTGACGAGGCCAAGCTTCGTGAAGCCATCGACCACAGCTACATCGTGGAAGGCGACCTTCGCCGTCAGACCGCACTCGACATCAAGCGTCTGAGCGAGATCGGCTGCTATCGCGGCACCCGTCATCGCCGCGGCCTGCCCGTTCGCGGTCAGCGCAGCAAGACCAACGCTCGTACCCGCAAGGGCCCCAAGAAGACCATTGCGAACAAGAAGAAGTAAGGAGGGAGAATAGAATATGGCAGCAAACAATGCTAAAACCGGTAAGAAGGTTATCCGCCGTCGCCGCGAAAAGAAGAACGTCGAACGTGGTCAGGTTCATATTCGTTCCTCCTTCAACAACACCATGGTCACGGTGACCGATACGCAGGGCAACGCCCTTTCCTGGGCTTCCTCCGGCGGCCTCGGCTTCCGCGGCAGCAAGAAGTCCACTCCGTTCGCCGCTCAGAGCGCCGCTGAAACGGCTGCTACCGCTGCGATGGAGCATGGTCTTAAGACGGTCGAGGTCTTTGTTAAGGGCCCCGGCCAGGGTCGTGAAGCTGCGATCCGCGCCCTGCAGGCTGTCGGCCTGGAGGTCACGATGATCAAGGACGTCACGCCCATCCCGCACAACGGCTGCCGTCCCCCGAAGCGCCGTCGCGTCTAATCGAAAGAGGAGGTAAAAAGCACTATGGCAAAGAATATGCAGCCGATCGCCAAGCGCTGCAAGGCTTTGGGCATTTCTCCTGCTGTGATGGGCTATGCGAAGAAGACCACTAATCGCAACCCCGGCAGCCAGATGAGAAAGAAGAAGAGCGAATACAGCCTTCAGCTTGCTGAAAAGCAGAAGGTCAAGTTCATCTATGGTATCCTCGAAAAGCAGTTCCGCGGCTACTATGAGTCCGCCGCTGCCGCCCCCGGCAAGACCGGTGACAACCTGCTCATCACGGTCGAGCGCCGTCTGGATAACGTTGTTTACCGCATGGGCTTTGCGATGACCCGCCGTCAGGCCCGTCAGCTCGTCAGCCATGCTCACTTCACCGTCAACGGCAAGAAGGTCAACATTCCTTCCTACCTCGTCAAGGCCGGCGATGTGATCGAGGTCGCGGAGAGCAGCCGCTCTTCCGAGGTCTTCAAGCGCCTGATGGGTCAGGACGCTCCCGTGTTCCTGGTCCCCACCTGGATGGAGCGCGATAAGAACAGCCTCAAGGGCACCGTGGTTCGCCTTCCCGCCCGCGAAGAAATTGATGTTCCCGTTGAGGAGCACCTCATCGTTGAGTTGTACTCCAAGTAATCGGCGGCGAGCCCTCAACAGACACACGCAGAATTTTGGTGTGGACTTTGAGACCACAGAATGGAAATGGAGGGTAACTGCATGATTGAAATTGAAAAGCCCAAGATCGAGTGCGTGGAAGACCCCGCGAACGGCACCTACGGCAAGTTCACCGTAGAGCCTCTTGAACGCGGATACGGTATCACGCTCGGCAATGCGCTGCGCCGCATTATGCTCTCGTCCCTGCCCGGCACCGCGGCGACCTCTATCAAGATCGCCGGCGTGCAGCACGAGTTCTCCACCATCCCCGGTGTCAAGGAGGATGTGACTGAGATCGTGCTGAACGTCAAGAGCCTCATTACCCGTCTGCACAATACCGACGGCATCAAGACCGTCTATATTGAGGCTGTGGGCCCGTGCGAGGTCAAGGCTGGCGACATCAAGGGCGACAGCGAGGTCGAGGTCCTCAACCCCGACCTGCACATCGCAACGCTGGACGCCGGTGCAACGCTCAACATGGAGCTGACGCTTTCTCACGGCCGCGGCTATGTGTCCGCCGACCGCAACAAGACAGCGCAGACGGCTATCGGCGTTATTCCCGTTGACTCGATCTACACGCCCGTGTACAAGGTCAACTACACCGTGGAAAACACCCGCGTGGGCAACATGACCGACTTCGACAAGCTGACGCTTGAGGTCTGGACCGATGGTACCATCAGTCCGCGTGACGCCGTCTCTCTCGGCGCCAAGATACTCTGCGATCACTTCTCGCTCTTCACCGACCTTTCCGACGCGATGGGCAGCAAGTCCACCGTCGTGGAGAAGGCCGAGGCGCAGCGCGACAAGGTGCTCGAGCTGACGATCGAGGAGCTCGATCTCAGCGTGCGCAGCTTCAACTGCCTCAAGCGTGCCAATATCAACACGGTCGAGGATCTGATTTCCAAGACCGAGGACGATATGATGAAGGTGAGAAACCTCGGCCGCAAGAGTCTCGAAGAGGTCATCAACAAGCTGGCCATGATGGGCCTGTCCCTGGCCAGCGAAGACAACAACTAATGACCGGCACCCTACGCCCACGCGTAGAACGACGGCCGACAACTTATCCTTACAAGGAGGAAAACCACTATGCCCGGAACTCGTAAGCTCGGTAAGACTACCGATCAGCGTATGGCGATGCTCCGTCAGCAGGTCACCGATTTCCTGGATAACGGCAAGATGGAGACTACGGTCACCCGCGCCAAGGAAATCAAGCCCGTGGCTGAGAAGATGATCACCCTCGGCAAGAAGGGCGATCTGGCAGCTTACCGCCAGGCGATGAGCTTCATCACCCGCGAGGATGTCTGCAAGAAGCTGTTCAAGGAGATCGCTCCCGGCTATGCTGAGCGCAACGGCGGCTACACCCGCATCGTTCGCACCGGCGTCCGCCGCGGCGACGCTGCCGAGACCGCGATGATCGAGTTGGTCTAAAAATTAGGCTAACGTGCGGTCGAGGCGCTGCCGACGCCCGCCCGCAGGCGGGTGTGTAGCCGTGCAACCGCCGAAGGCGGCTCTTGGCACGGCGCTGACCGCGATGATCGAGTTGGTCTAAACCAACCCCGCAGTCGAAAGCTGAATTATAAGTAAAAAGCCCTTTTGTATGGCAGATCGCGAAGCCATACAAAAGGGCTTTTTATCGTTTCTGAAAAGGAAAATTGACTAGCGAGGCAGAATGCTGTCAAAACGCACAGAGCAGAGTGACTTGCCGATTGTATCAATTCCCGCTGTTTGCAGCAGGATTCCCAAATGCAAAAAAAGAAGAGCGGAAGCATTGCTTCCGCTCTTCTTCATTATGGATTCGTTTGCTCTTACAGCATATTCAGCACGAGCGTCAGGACGATGAACGCAGCGCCGACCCACTTGGTGGCACGCGCAAGACGGGCATCCGTGCTCTTGGCCTTGTTCTTGGCCATGAAGGAATCGGCCACGCCGCCGATCGCACCGCTTAAGCCAGCGGACTTGCCGCTCTGGAACAGGACGATGCCGATGACGATGAGACCGCAGAGAAGCTGAAGAATCGTAACGAATAAAGTCATGGTGAAAACCTCCAAATTGTTGAACGTGTGATCACGCTATATTCACAGGTACTCATAATACCATAGAAAGGTGCGGAAAGCAAGCCTATTTTTCAATTTCTGCCGCTTTCTGCGCTCAGAGCATTGCGACCTTGGGGTGCGGCAGGCTGATGGACGGAGCCTCGGGCGGCTGCGGCTTTTTCGGGGTGGCCTCCTGCGCGTGCAGCGCGCGCTGCGCCGCGGTGAGCATCAGCTTGATGCGGTTGAGCTGGTTCACTTCGCTCGCGCCGGGGTCATAGTCGACAGCGACAATGTTTGCGCCGGGATAGGCCGCGCGCAGCGCCTTGATGACGCCCTTGCCGACCACATGGTTCGGCAGGCACGCAAACGGCTGAATGCACACGATGTTCGGTGTGCCGGAGGTGATGAGCTCTGCCATCTCACCGGCGAGGAACCAGCCCTCGCCGTACTGGTTGCCGATTGAAAGGAAGGGCTTGGCAAGCTCCGCCACATGGTTGATGGCCATGGGGGGATCAAAGCGCTTGCTGGCCTTCAGCGCTTCGATCGCGGGGCGGCGCATGCGCTGAAGTGCCGGAATGCCGAGCTTGGCGCTGGCCGAAGCTGTCCACCCCTTTCCAAGGTGGGTGTGCTTGAAGTCCTGCTCATAGATCGTGGCGGCAAAGAAATCGAGAAGATCGGGAACGACCGCCTCTGCGCCCTCGCGTTCCAAAAGGTCGACAACATGGTTGTTGGCAAGTGGCATGTATTTGACGAGGATTTCGCCGACGACGCCGACGCGCGGCTTTTTGAGCGTTTCGTCGATGGGCAGCGCGTCGAAATCCTCGACAATGCCGCGGCAGAGCTGGGCGTAGCGGTACTTGGGATGCTCGCTCGTGAGCGAGTCGATGCAGATGTCGCGCCACTTGCGGTGCAGCGCGTTCGCGCTGCCTTTTTCGAGCTCATACGGGCGCACGCGGTACAGGCAGCGCATCAGCAGGTCACCAAGCACGATACCGTGCGCGGCGTCCAACAGCAGTGACGGCGAGATGCGGAAGCCCTCGTTCGTCTCCATGCCGTTGGCGTTGAGCGAGATGACAGGGATGTGTTCAAGGCCCGCTTTTTTGAGCGCGCGGCGGATGAAGGCGATGTAATTGCTCGCGCGGCAGCAGCCGCCGGTCTGCGACATGATGAGGGCGAGGTGGTCGGTGTCGTACCGGCCGGAGGTCACGGCCTCCATCAGCTGGCCGACCGCCGTGATCGAGGGATAGCAGGCGTCGTTGTTGACGTACTTGAGGCCCGCGTCGATGGCGGCGCGGTCGTCGTTTTGCAGTACCTCAAAATTATAGCCGTGGTGGCGGAAGATAGGCTCGAGAATGTCAAAATGGATGGGACTCATCTGGGGGGCGAGGATGGTGTAGTGCTGCTTCTGCATCTCCTTGGTGTAGTAGACGCGCTCGAACGGCTGTACGTGAGAGGTCGAATGGATCCCGCGCTCGCGCCGCATGGCGACGGCGGCGAGCAGCGAGCGGATGCGGATGCGCACCGCGCCGAGGTTGTTGACCTCGTCAATCTTGAGGCAGGTGTAGAGCTTGCCGCCCTGCTCCAAAAGCTCGCAGACCTCGTCGGTCGTGACGGCGTCGAGACCGCAGCCGAACGAGTTGAGCTGAATGAGCTCCAGATCGTCGCGCCCGCAGACGAATTCCGCCGCGGTGTAGAGGCGGGAGTGGTAGACCCACTGGTCGTTCACGCGCACGGGGCGCTTGGGGGTAAAGTCGATGGGCAGGCAATCCTCGGTCAGCACCGTCAGGCCGTAGGCCGCGATAAGCTCGGGGATGCCGTGGTTGATCTCGGGGTCGACGTGGTAGGGACGTCCGGCGAGCACAATGCCGCTGCCGCCGTTTTTCTCCATGTCGGCGAGTGCCTTCGCGCCCGCGGCGCGGACGTCGGCCTTGGCCCTGCGCTGCTCTTCCCACGCGAGGTGGGCGGCATGGCGCGTTTCCTTTTCGGGAATGTTCCATACTTCCTTACAGAACTGGACGAGGCGGTCGGACGCGACCTTCTCGTTCGTGAAAGCGAGGAAGGGATGCAGGTAGCGCACGGAGCCGTCGGTCACGGCTTCGACGTTGTTCTTGATATTCTCGGGATATGAAACGACGATCGGGCAGTTGAAGTGGTTCTGCGCGCCCGGCACTTCCTGATGTTCGTAGAACACGCAGGGGTGGAAGATGGTCTTGACGCCGTGGTCGATAAGCCACTGGGCGTGACCGTGGGCGAGCTTGGCGGGATAGCACTCGGATTCCGACGGGATGCTCTCCATGCCCAGCTCGTAGATCGCGCGCGTGGAGAACGGGGAGAGGATGACGCGGAAGCCGAGGTCGCGGAAGAACGTCGCCCAGAACGGGTAGTTTTCATACATGTTCAGCACGCGCGGGATGCCGATCTCGCCGCGCGGCGCATTTTCCGGCTCGAGCGGGGGATAGGCGAACATGCGCTCACGCTTGTAGGCGAAGATATTTTCGCCGGGTTTGGCAGCGCTTTCGCCGCGCAGGGCTTTTTCGCAGCGGTTGCCGCTCACATGGCGGCGGCCGCCGGGGAAGACGCTGACCGTGAGCATGCAGTGGTTCTGGCAGCCCTGACAGCGTGCGGCAGAGGTCTTGTACGTGAGCTGCTCGATCTCCTCAAGAGGGAGCATTGTGCTCTGCTGCCCGTGGTAGCGGTCGCGCGCGAGCAGTGCCGCGCCGAACGCGCCCATGATGCCCGCGATGTCGGGACACGTGACCTGCGCGCCGGAGATGCGCTCGAACGCGCGCAGCACGGCCTCGTTGAAGAACGTGCCGCCCTGTACGACGACGTGCGAGCCGAGCTCGCTCGCGTCGGAGAGCTTGATGACCTTATAAAGAGCGTTCTTGATGACGGAGTAGGCAAGGCCGGCGGAGATATCGGAGACGCTTGCGCCCTCCTTCTGCGCCTGTTTGACGTTGGAGTTCATAAACACCGTGCAGCGCGTGCCGAGGTCCACGGGGGCCTTGGCAAAGAGCGCTTCGTGCGCGAATTCCTGTGCTGTCATGCCAAGAGAGTTGGCGAAATTCTCGAGGAACGAGCCGCAGCCGGACGAGCAGGCCTCGTTCAGAAGCACCGTGTCGACCGCGCCGTCCTTGAGCTTGATGCACTTCATGTCCTGCCCGCCGATATCGAGCACGCAGTCGACCTTCGGGTCGAAGAACGACGCGGCGGTGCAGTGGGCGATGGTCTCGACCTCGCCCTCGTCGAGCGAGAACGCGGACTTGAGCAGCGTTTCGCCGTAGCCCGTGGAGCAGGAGCGCGCAATATGCGCGCCCGCGGGAAGCGCTTCGCGCAGCGTATGTACCGCCTGCATGGCGGTCTTGATGGGATTGCCCTGATTGTTGGCGTAGAACGAGTACAAAAGCTCGCCCTTTTCGCCAACTAACGCGAGCTTTGTCGTCGTCGAGCCCGCGTCGAAGCCGAGAAAGCAGTCGCCATTATATGTTGCAAGATCGCCGCGCGGCACGACCGCCGTATGGTGACGGGTGCGGAAGGCCTCGAGGTCGGCTTCGTCTTCAAAGAGCGCCGGCAGGCGCTTTAATTCAAAATCCATCTGCACGCCGCTGTCGAGACGCTTGATGAGCGCGCTGAGCGGCTGCGCCTTGGCGGGCGTTTCGTCGATGGCCGCGCCGGTGGCGGCGAAGAGATGGGAATTTTCGGGGTCGATGGTCGTCTCATCCGTCAGCTTCAGCGTGCGGATAAACGCGGCCTTGAGTTGGGGGAGGAAGTGCAGCGGCCCACCTAAGAACGCGACATGGCCGCGGATGGGCTTGCCACAGGCAAGACCCGAAATGGTCTGGTTGACGACCGCTTGGAAGATCGAGGCGGCAAGGTCGGCCTTCGTCGCGCCCTCGTTGATGAGGGGCTGAATGTCCGTCTTTGCGAACACGCCGCAGCGCGCGGCGATGGGGTAGATCTGCTGATAGTGCGCGGCCTCGCGGTCGAGACCCGAGGCATCGGTCTGCAGCAGGGCGGCCATCTGGTCGATAAACGAGCCGGTGCCGCCGGCGCAGACGCCGTTCATGCGCTCTTCGAGCCCACCTTTGAAGTAGATGATCTTGGCATCCTCGCCGCCGAGTTCGATGGCGACATCCACCTGCGGCGCGACGCGCTCGAGCGCCTGCGCGACGGCGACGACCTCCTGCACAAAGGGGATGCCGAGCGCCTTGGCAAGGTTGATCGCGCCGGAGCCGGTGGCGCGCAATTCGAGCGCGCACTCGCCGAGCGCTGCGCGCGCCTGCTTGAGTAAGTCGGACAGTGCGCGCTGTGTGTGGGACAGATGGCGCTGGTACTGCCCGAAGATCATTTGTCCGTTTTCATCCAGCACGACGAGCTTGACCGTGGTGGAGCCTACGTCGATGCCTGCTTGATACGTTTTCATGGGGAACCTCTCTTTTCATGTCGATGCGATTTGGCGGTAAAAGAGTCCCGCCGATTTTTAAATTATCATTATAATTGTATGTCTGATGAGGACAAGAAGTAAAGTTTAGGGTCTGTTAAGAAAATGAACAAAAATTTACAAATATTTTTGGCTTGACATACCTCGTAACTCTATGTATACTACAAGCATAGATACTCTATGTATCATCGGAGGTGCAACATGAAGAAAAAGAGCATTGACCACACGCAGCTTTTGCTGCTCAAGCTCCTCTCGACCGAGGACATGTACGGCTACCAGATCATTTTAGAGCTGGCGCGCCGCTCGAGCAATGTCTTCGAGATGAAAGAGGGCACGCTCTACCCCGTGCTGCACGGCATGGAGCGCGAGGGGTATGTGGAAGCCTATGAAAAGGCGGCGCCCACCGGCCGGATGCGCAAGTATTATCACCTGACGCGCGCCGGCCGTGCCGCGCTCACAGAAGAGGAGAAAGCCTGGCAGGAGTACAGCGGCGCGGTGAACGCCGTGCTGCACTTTGCTTAAAAAAGGGTGAGGCTATGAACAGAAACGAGTATTGCGATCGCGTGCTCGCACAGGTCGGCCGGCTGACGGCTGACGAGGCGAACGATCTGAGAAATGAGCTCGCCGGTCACATCGAAGACCACGCCGAAGCACTGGTCGAGCACGGCTACACGGAGGAGGATGCCGCTGCGCGCGCCGTGGAGCTGATGGGCGATCCGGAGGAGACGGGCAGGGCCCTGCGCGAGCAGTACCGCCACTTCTGGCTCGTTATCGTGCAGCGTATCGCGATTTTCGTCACGATCATCGCCTGTGTGCAGGGCTTTTTCATGCTGACGATGCTCAGCGGCGTGTACGAGAGCCTCCGCGAGCGCGTGAGTCCGGCGGTGAACAGTATTTCATGGGAAGAGCTCGACGGCGCGGCAGACCTGCACGAGCGCATCCTCTTCGGGGACGATATCGTGCAGCTGAACCGCATCGAATACGGTGTGCGCGAGGGAGAGCGGCAGGCGGTGCTCTGGGTGAGCAGCTATGACCGCATTCCGGGGCGAAAGGTCTATGAGCGTTTGATCGAGACAATGTCGCTGCAAAGTGAACGCGGCGAGACGATGTACGACTATGAGGATACAGGACGGTATCCGGGCTGGTATTCCAGCTGCTGGGGTAGCAGCGGCAGTTTGTACGTGCACAGCGGCCAGCACACCGTGCCGCTTGAAGAGGGCGATACTTACGTGACATTCGTCTACGACCGCTTCGGCGAGCGCATCGAGACGAGGATCGAGCTTCCGGAAGGGGGAACGCAGCCATGAAAAAGCAGAAGATCGAAAAGCGGTCGACGAGAGCGCGCCGCGCGGTCAAGAGCGTTGTCATCATGTTCTGCGCGCTGCTCATCTGCAATATGCTCAGCGGCGGACACCTGACGCGCGCCATGGCTCTGCGCGATGGCGAACAGCGCTACGGCGTGTATGAAAAGACGCACGAGATCACATCCCTTCCCGCCGAGAACATCTATAAGACGCTGCGCGTCACGCTGATGGCCAGCGAGAATGTGACCTATTGCGGCGCGAGCCATTTCTACACCTTGCTTGGCTGGCAGGACGATTTCGGTGTGCCGCTTGACTGCTCAGACGGTGAGAGCATTCACGCGGGCTGGTGGGATATGGCGCGCAACGGCGTCGTAAGGGATATCTTTTACTGGGGACGCGTCGACGATGCCGCGGTCGATAGCGCCGTGATCGAGCGATACCGCGCGGTTTCACAAGATGAAAACGGGGACTACACCTTTGAGAAACGTGAAGCATTCGCCGCTGAGTTGATTGAAGACGGCGATTATCGGTATTTCCTCACTGGCGGAGTGGCGACAGAGGCCAACTATGGCGACTATGGATGGGATCGGGTGTATTTTGTCGGATACGACGCCTCGGGCGCAGAAGTGCTGCGCTATGAGATCGAGCGGCAGATGAGTACCTCGTTCGCTTAAAAGAAGATCAGGGAGCGCGGCAGCTTTGCCGCGCTCCCTTTGCATCGATGCAAGGGGGAAGAGGCATGAACTTTCGGTGAATTCTCGACCGCGCCGGTTGACGGTAAAAGGTCAAAATGGTATCCTACTCTGGAATTCTTATTCATTCATTTCCTCAGAAAGAAGGCAGGATATGCTGAAGCTGCAACAGATCGTCAAGGACTATCAGGCGGGCGACACCACCGTCCACGCCCTGCGCGGCGTGAGCTTACAGTTCCGCGAGAGCGAGTTTGTCGCCATCCTCGGCCATTCGGGCTGCGGCAAGACGACGATGCTCAACATCATCGGCGGCCTTGACCACTATACGAGCGGCGATCTCATCATCAACGGCAAGTCGACGAAGGACTTTTCCGACGCCGACTGGGACAGCTACCGCAACCACTCCATCGGCTTTGTCTTCCAGAGCTATAACCTCATTCCGCACCAGACGGTATTGAGCAACGTGGAGCTGGCGCTCACGCTCTCGGGCGTGAGCAAGTCAGAGCGCCGCGAGCGCGCGAAAAAGGCGCTTGAGAGCGTTGGCCTCGGCGACCAGATGGGCAAAAAGCCGAACCAGATGTCCGGCGGTCAGATGCAGCGCGTCGCCATCGCGCGAGCGCTTGTCAACGATCCGGACATCCTGCTCGCCGACGAGCCGACCGGCGCGCTCGACAGCGAGACGAGCGTGCAGGTGATGGAGATCTTGAAAAAGATCTCCAAGGACCGCCTCATCATCATGGTCACGCACAATCCCGAGCTTGCCGAGACCTACGCGAGCCGCATCGTGCGCTTAAAGGACGGCGAGATCGTGGACGACAGCGCGCCCTATGCCGGCGGAACGGAAAAGCCCGCGGCGCAGGGAAAGGAGAAAAAGCCATCGATGGGCTTTGGCACGGCGCTGTCGCTCTCGCTCAACAACCTGATGACGAAAAAGGGACGGACATTTTTGACGGCCTTTGCCGGCAGCATCGGTATCATCGGCATCGCGCTCATTCTGTCGCTGAGCAATGGCATCCAGACCTATATCGACCGCGTGCAGGAGGATACGCTCTCGAGCTATCCCTTGACCATCGAGGCTGAGAGCATGGACATGTCCAGCATGGTCAGTTCGATGATGGGCGTCCATGCGCAGGACGAGGGCGACGGGGAGCAGCATGACCTCGACGCCGTCTACTCCAACAACATTATGTACGACATGATGAGCTCGTTTGCCTCGGCGGAGACGCAGACGAACAATTTGAAGGACTTCAAGACCTACCTCGAGGGCGACGACGAGCTTTCAAGCCACATCAGCTCCATTTCCTATGACTACGACCTCGGCATGAGCATCTATGCCAAAGACACCGACGGCAAGGTCTTCAAGTCCGACGTGACGGAGCTTTTGCAGACCTGCATGAGCGAGCTCTACGGTGGCGATTACAGCAGCTATTTCGAGCGCTTCGGCTCGGCCTACTCCGCGATGGAGACCTGGGAGCAGATGCTCCCGCCGCAGGATAGTGAGAGCGGCGGGCTCGTGGGCGATTTGCTGCACGAGCAGTACGACCTCATTTACGGCTCCTGGCCGCAGAATTATGACGAGGTCATGCTCATCGTCAACAAGGACAATGAAATTTCCGACCTTGTCATCTATTCGCTCGGCCTGAGCGCGCAGGACGAGGTCGTGGAGTCGATGCAGCACATGCTCGACGGCTCGGAATTCGACAGCAAGGACATCCAGAGCTGGAGCTATGAAGACCTGTGCAATATGAGCTTCAAGATCGTCCTGCCCGCTGAGCGCTACCAGTACGATTCCGCAAGCGGCACGTATACCGACGTCAGCACGACGGATACGGGCCTCGACTTCCTCTATAACTCCGACGACGTCGGCACGCGCGTGAAGATCGTCGGCATCCTGCGCCCGAATGAGAACGCAGTGTCCTCGATGCTCTCCGGCGCGATCGGCTATACGTCCGCGCTGACGGACTATCTTGTCGAAAAGGCGGGACAGACCGAGATTTTGCAGAAGCAGAAAGAAGACCCCGATACCGACGTTATCCTCGGCCTGCCGTTCCTGACCGATGACTACTCCGTGAGCGACGAGCAGAAGGAAGCGGACGTGACGGACTATCTCGAGGGCCTTTCCGTCACCGAGCGCGCCGCAGCCTACACCGCGATGATGAGCGTGCCGAGCGAAGAGTATCTCTCCGCCATCGTGGACCAGCAGATGGGCTCGCTCGACCGCGCGAGCATCGAGCAGATGGTCATTTCGACCTACGCCCAGCAGATGAGCGTGGATGAGGCGACCGTCAAGTCCTATATTGCGCAGATGGACGACGAGACGCTTTTCGGCTATGTGGAGCAGTCTATCCGCGAGCAGGTGACAGAGCAGTACGCCGCGGGCGTGCAGGCGCGGCTATCTAACATGACGAGCGACCAGCTCGCCATGGCGCTTGACTTAGCGCTCGAAAAATCGCCCGCTGTCACGCCGCTGACGAGCGAGCAGTACAACTGGCTTTATGATAACTACATGCCTGCGACGGTCTCGAACGGCACGTATGAGGACAATTTGAAGCTGCTTGGCGACGTCGACCTCGCAAGTCCCAAGACCATCAACATCTACGCCTCGACCTTTGCCGACAAGGACGCCATCGCCGATGCGATCAAGCAGTATAACAGCAGCGTTTCCGAGGACGACCAGATCGATTACACCGACTATGTGGCGCTTCTGATGAGTTCGGTCACGACGATCATCAACGCCATCAGCTATGTGCTTATCGCATTCGTCGCGATCTCGCTCGTCGTGTCGAGCATTATGATCGGCATCATCACGTATATCTCGGTCCTTGAGCGCACGAAGGAGATCGGCATTCTGCGCGCCATCGGCGCGAGCAAGCGCGACATCTCGCGCGTGTTCAACGCGGAGACGCTCATCGAGGGCTTCTGCTCCGGTGCCATCGGCATCGGCATCACGCTATTGCTCATCATCCCGATCAACCTCGTCGTGCACCACCTGACGGGTATCGAGAGCCTGAACGCCATCTTGCCGGTGGCGGGCGGCGCGGCGCTCGTGGTCATCAGCATGGCGCTCACGTTCATCGCGGGCCTCATTCCCTCCGGCATCGCCGCGCGCAAGGACCCTGTCGAAGCGCTGCGCACCGAATAACACGATATTTGACCTTCAAAAAGGACGTTTTCCGACGGAAAACGTCCTTTTTCTCTTTTACCGCGATTTTACAAAAGGCGACTTTCTGATTTTACAACCTGCCTTTATGATGGCAAATGTAGCAAGGAACAACATCTTGGAAAAATTGAAAGGAAGTATTTCAAATGAAAAAGTTTCTCACTCTTGCGCTGACCGCTGTCATGGCGCTGAGCCTGCTGACCGCCTGCGGCAGCAAGAACGACAACAGCGCCGACACCAACACTGACGGCAGCAACACCGAAACGACCCTCTCCGGCACCGTCTCGACCGACGGCTCCACCTCGATGGAAAAGGTCATCAACTCTCTTGGCGAATCCTTCATGGCCATGAACAAGGACGTGAAGTTCACCTATAACCCCACCGGCTCGGGCTCCGGCATTCAGGCCGTTGGCGAAGGCCGCTGCGACATCGGCCTTTCGAGCCGTGCGCTCAAGGATGACGAAAAGGCCTCCGGCCTTGTTGAGACCGTCGTCGCGCTCGACGGCATCGCCATTGTCGTGAACCCCGAGAACCCTGTCTCCGATCTCGACATTGACACCATCGCCAAGATCTACACCGGCGAGATCACCAACTGGAAGGACGTCGGCGGCAACGACGCCGAGATCGTGCTCATCGGCCGTGAGGCCGGCTCCGGCACGCGTGACGGCTTCGAGTCCATCACCGACACCAAGGACGCCTGCCAGTACCGTCAGGAGCTCACCTCCACGGGCGACGTCATCAACACCGTGTCCCAGAACCCCGACGCCATCGGCTATGCCTCCCTCTCCGCGGTCGGCGACAGCGTCAAGGCGCTGACAGTCGGCGGTGTGGAAGCCACGGAGGCGACCGTCAAGGACGGCAGCTATGTGGTCCAGCGTCCGTTCGTGCTCGTCACGAAGGAGGGCACCAAGCTTTCCCCCGCGGCACAGGCCTTCTTCGACTACGCGCTGTCCGCTGACGCGGCAAGCATCATCGCCGCTGCCGGTGCGGTCGCAGCCAACTAACAGAACACAGGAACCATCACGGGAGGCGGTGTGAGCCGTCTCCCGCTGACAGCAAAAAGAGGGAACAATTATGGCGCAGAGGAAAAAAATGTTTGAAGCCGTCGTCCACGGTATTTTTCTGCTTCTCGGCCTCATTACGGTCGGATGCGTGCTGCTGATCACGGTGTATCTCATCATCTCCGGCATCCCGGCCATTCAGAAGATCGGCCTTGTGCCGTTTCTCGCGGGCAAGGTGTGGTCGTCGACGTCGGCGGAGCCGAAGTACGGCATTCTGCCCTTTATTTTAACGAGTGTTTACGGCACGGCAGGCGCGATCGTCCTCGGCGTGCCCATCGGTTTTTTGACGGCGGTGTACCTCTCCAAGGTCGCGCCCAAGAAGGTCCGCACCGTGCTGGAGGCCGCCGTCAGCCTGCTCGCGGGGATCCCGTCGGTCGTGTACGGCCTTGTCGGTATGCTGGTGCTCGTGCCTGCCATCCGCAAGACGTTCCACCTGCCGGACGGCGCAAGCCTGTTTGCGGCCATCATCGTGCTGGCCGTCATGATCCTGCCGTCGATCATCAAGGTGAGCGTCACGGCGCTCGAGACCGTTCCGCATGAATATGAGGACGCCTCGCTTGCCCTCGGTGCGACTGAGGTCGAGACCTATTTCCGCGTCTCCGTTCCGGCGGCAAAGAGCGGCATCGCCGCGGCGGTCGTGCTCGGCGTGGGCCGCGCCATCGGCGAAGCGATGGCCGTGATGATGGTCTCGGGCAACGCGCCGAACATGCCCGGCTCGATCTTTGAGAGCGTCCGCTTTCTCACGACGGCGGTCGCGAGCGAGATGTCGTATTCGAGCGGCTTGCAGCGTCAGGCGCTCTTTTCCATCGCGCTCGTGCTGTATCTTTTCATCCTGCTCATCAATGCGGCGCTCAACTTCTTCTTAAAGCGCGACAAGGAGGGTAACTGATGCTGAAAATGCAGTCTTCGGCCCGCCGCAAGGCCTATATCACGGCGATGAAGCTCCTGATGGGCGTCGCCGCAGTATTGACTTGCGCGCTCGTAGTCGGTATGATTGGTTATATATTGGGCAACGGCATTCCAAACATCACCTGGGAGATGCTCTCCACCGCGCCGAGCTATCTTGCCAACCGCGTCGGCATCCTGCCGGACATCCTGAGCACGCTCTACATCGTCATCGCGACGCTTTTAATCGTGCTGCCGCTCGGCGTGGGCGCGGCCATCTACTTAAATGAATACGCCGCGAACAAAAAGCTCGTCTCCATCATCGAATACGCATCCGAAACGCTCTCCGGTATCCCGTCGATCATCTACGGCCTTGTCGGCATGCTGATCTTCTGCAAAAACGGCACGTCGCTGCTTGCGGGTGCGCTGACGCTGACGATCATGAACCTGCCGACCATCATGCGCACGACACAGGAGAGCCTCAAGACCGTACCGCAGAGCTACCGCGAGGGCGCGTTCGGCCTGGGCGCGGGCAAATGGCGCACCATCCGCACGGTGGTGCTGCCAAGCTGCGTGGACGGTATCGTGACGGGCTGTATCCTGTCGATCGGACGCATCCTCGGCGAGTCGGCGGCGCTCTTATTCACGGCGGGCTCGGCGCACATGCTCTACAACTTCTTTGAGGGCATGCACAACGCGGGCGCGACGCTGACGGTGGCACTGTACTTCTACGCCAAGGAGTCGAGCGATACGGGGGTGGTGTTCGCCATCGCGGCCATTTTGATGCTGCTGACGATGCTCATTAACCTCATCGCCGATCTGGTCGGCCGATACTTCAGGAGGAAACAGCAATGATACGACCTGTCAACGGAAGCGGCATGAAGCGCATGGCGCTCTTAAATGACCTTTCCTGCTTCGGCAAGTGTTCGCTGAGCGTGGCCATGCCCATCCTCTCTTCCTACGGGGTGGAGACGGTACCGCTGCCGACGGCCATTTTATCGACGCACACGGCGGACGGCTTCGGCAGCTACGTCATGCGCGATATGACGGACGAGATGAAGGCCTTTGCCGCGCACTGGAGACAGCTTCAAATCAAATTCGACGGCATCTGCATGGGCTTTTTCGGCTCGGTGGAGCAGATGCATTTTGCGAAAGATTTCCTCCGCGACTTTGCGGGGGAGGATACCATCGTTGTGGTCGACCCCGTGCTCGGCGACAACGGCGCGCTGTACGGCTGCTTTACCGAAGAGTACGTGCAGGCGATGCGCGCGCTGTGCGAGAGCGCACAGCTCATCACGCCCAACCGCACGGAGGCGGCGCTTCTCGCGGGCTGCGGGATGGACGCACCGATAGAAACGCTTCTTAAAGCGCTCACGGTGGAAAATGTCATCATCACCGGCGTCCACCGCGGGGAGGAGATCGGCTACTGCGCGCGGCTGAACGGGCAGTATATGGAAATTTTCAAGCCCTGCCTTCCGCAGACGCTGCATGGCACGGGTGATGTGTTCGTCTCCGCCCTGTGCGGCGAGCTGATGAACGGTAAAGGCATGCCGCAAGCCCTGAAAGACGCGGCGGAATTCTGCGACGACTGCGTGCAGAAAACGGCAAAACGCGGCGAGAGCCACTGGTACGGCCTCGCCTTTGAAGACAAATTGAAAGAGGGGAGAGGGCTATGAACAGCATCCTTTCCGTTGAGAACCTGTGTCTGTGGTACGGGAGCCATCAGGCGCTCAAGGACATCAACATTGAAATTCCCGAAAAAAGCATTACGGCGCTCATCGGCCCGAGCGGCTGCGGCAAGTCGACGTTTTTAAAGACGCTCGACCGCATGAACGATTTGCTCCCCGATGTGAAGATCACGGGCAGCGTCCTCTATAAGGGCGAGGACATTTTTGACCCGTCCGTCGATGTGAGCGAGCTTAGGCGTCAGGTGGGTATGGTGTTCCAGAAGCCGAACCCCTTCCCAATGAGCATTTACGACAACATTGCCTACGGTCCGCGCACGCACGGCGTGAAGAACAAGGCAAAGCTCGATGAGATCGTTGAAAAATCCCTGCGCGGCGCGGCGATTTGGGACGAGGTCAAGGACCGCCTGAAGAAAAACGCGCTCGGCCTCTCCGGCGGCCAGCAGCAGCGCCTTTGCATCGCCCGCGCACTCGCGGTCGAGCCCGAGGTGTTGCTGATGGACGAGCCGACAAGTGCGCTCGACCCCATTTCGACGTCGAAGATCGAAGAGCTCGCGATGGAGCTCAAGGAGAAGTACACCATCGTCATCGTCACGCACAACATGCAGCAGGCGGTGCGTATTTCCGACCACACGGCGTTCTTCCTGCTCGGCGAGCTCGTAGAGTACGGCGAGACGGAGAAGCTCTTCTCCCAGCCGCAGGACAAGCGGACAGAAGATTACATCACGGGGAGGTTCGGTTAAATGAGAAGCCGGTTTGATGAACAGCTTGCGCTTTTGAACCGCGAGCTCATTGAGATGGGCGCGCTGTGCGAGGAGGTCATCGCCCTTTCGGCACAGGCGTTGACGGAGGGCAACGCGGAGCTGGCCGCGCGCGTCGCACCGCTCGATCAGGAGATCGACCGCAAGGAGCGCGAGATCGAGTCGCTGTGCCTAAAGCTTCTTTTGCAGCAGCAGCCCGTGGCAAAGGACCTGCGCCAGATCTCGGCGGCGCTCAAGATGATCACGGACATGGAGCGCATCGGCGACCAGGCCGAGGATATTGCCGAGATCATCACGTTCCTCGGCGGGCGCGGTGCGGAAAACAGTAATCTCCTGCGCGAGATGGCGCGCTCGACCATCAAGATGGTGACCGAGAGCGTGGACGCCTATGTCAAGCACGACACGGCGCTTGCCGATCAGGTCATCGCCGAGGACGACACCGTGGACGACTATTTCGCGCGCGTGAAGAAGGACCTCATCAAGCGCATCGCGCAGGACCCTGATGATGGTGAGTTCGCACTCGACCTGCTGATGATCGCCAAGTATTTTGAGCGCATCGGCGATCATGCGACGAACATCGCCGAATGGGTCATTTTCTCTGTGACAGGAGAGCATAAGGAGGGGTAAAGTATGATCTGGTGCGTGGAAGACGATGCCAGTATCCGCGATATCGAGGTATATGCCCTGCAATCGACCGGCTTTGAGGCCAAGGGCTTTGAAGACGGTACCTCGTTCTGGGAGGCGCTGCGCACGGGAAGACCCGAGCTTGTCGTGCTCGATGTGATGCTCCCCGGCATCGACGGGATGGAGCTGCTGCGCCGTATGCGCGCGGACGCGGCGCTTTCCGATATCCCTGTCGTCATGGCGACGGCCAAGGGCGCGGAATACGACAAGATCCGCGGTCTCGACCTCGGTGCAGACTACTATCTGACAAAGCCGTTCGGCGTGATGGAGCTCGTCTCCTGCGTCAAAGCGGTGCTGCGCCGCTGTGGCACGAAGACGGCAGCCCAGCTGCGCTGCGGCGGTCTGGTGCTCGACGAAGAGAGCCGCACCGTCACGGCGGATGGAGAGAGCGTCGCGCTGACATACAAGGAATTCGAACTGCTGCGCCTGTTCCTCTCGCATCCCGGCACGGCGTTTTCGCGCGACCAGCTCATGGCGGACGTGTGGGGCACGGACTACTGCGGCGAGACGCGCACGGTGGACATGCACATCCGCACGCTGCGGCAGAAGCTCGGCGCGTACGGCGAGAAGATCGAGACCGTGCGCGGCGTGGGCTACCGGATGGAGAGCAAGGCATGACAAAAAAGATCTTTCACTCCATCCTGCTTGTGGCGGGCACGGTGCTGCTGGCGAGCCTGCTCGTCATCATGGGCTGCCTGTACGAATACTTCGGGAGCGTCGAAAAAAAGCAGCTGCGCGACGAGCTGGAGCTTGCCGCCGTCGCCGTGAAGGAAAACGGGACGGAGTATCTCTCTCAGCTCTCCTCCGAGCGCTACCGCCTGACGTGGATCGAAAACGACGGTACGGTGCTCTACGACACCGTGACCGATGCCGAAAGCCTTGAAAATCACGCCGACCGCGTGGAGGTCAAGCAAGCGCTGGAATACGGCGAGGGCGAGAGCACGCGCTATTCCTCGACGCTGCTGCAAAAGACGATGTACTGCGCGGAAAGGCTCGCGGACGGGAGCGTGCTGCGCATTTCGATGAGCCGTGCGACGGCGGGTGTGCTGCTCGTCGGCATGGGGCAGCCCATTTTAGTGGTGCTGATCGTGGCGCTGATCCTGTCCTCTGTTTTAGCCAAGAGCCTGTCGCACCGCATCGTCCAGCCGCTCAACAAGCTGGACCTTGAGCATCCGCTTGAAAATGACGCCTATGAAGAGCTCGCCCCGCTGCTCGGGCGCATCAACCGCCAGCACTTGCAGATCGACGAGCAGATGGACGAACTTCAGCGCCAGCAGACGGAATTTTCGCAGATCACAAGCAGCATGCGCGAAGGGCTTGTGCTGCTCGATGAAAAAGAGCATGTGCTGAGTATCAACCCCGCGGCGGAAAAGCTCTTCGGCACGGACGAGAGCTGCGTCGGGCAGGACTTTTTGACCATCGACCGCAGCCACGACATGAGCCTTGCCATCGAGCGCGCCATGGACGAGGGGCACAGTGAGGCGCGCGTGGAGCGCGGCGGCCGTATCTGGCAGTTTGACGTCAGCCGCATCGGCGCAAGCGGCGCGGCGGTCGGCGCTGTGTTGCTGGCTTTCGACATCACCGAGCGCGAGACAGCGGAGCAGACGCGCCGTGAATTCACGGCGAACGTGTCGCACGAGCTCAAAACGCCGCTGCAAGGCATCATCGGCAGCGCGGAGCTGCTGGAAAACGGCATGGTGAAGCAGGAGGACGTCCCCCGCTTCGTCGGCCACATCCGAAAAGAAGCGCAGCGCCTTGTCACGCTGATCGGCGACATCATCCGCCTGTCCCAGCTCGACGAGGGCGACGAAATGCCGCGCGAGACGGTCGACCTGCTCACGCTTTCGCAGGAGGCGGCGGACGATCTCAAGACCGCGGCGGCGGAGAAGCACATCGCGATTGCCGTCGAGGGCGGGAGCGAGACCATCGGAGGCGTACGGCGGCTTTTGTACGAGGTCATCTATAACCTCTGCGACAACGCCATCAAGTACAACGTCGAGGGTGGCAGCGTGACCATGAGCGTCGGTGAACGGGACGGCAAGGCGTTCGTCTCCGTGGCCGATACGGGCATCGGCATCGCGCCGGAGCACCAGAGCCGCATCTTCGAGCGCTTCTACCGCGTGGACAAGAGCCACTCGAAGGCAAGCGGCGGCACGGGCCTCGGCCTTTCCATCGTCAAGCACGCCGTGCAGTACCATCACGGTACAGTCGAGCTTCATAGCGAAGAGGGCAAGGGCACGACGATCTGCATCCTGCTGCCGAAGGAGTAAGTGAATAGTAAGAGAGCCGCAGGCACAGCCTGCGGCTCTCTTGTTAGTTTGTCGATTCTCAATAATTCTCCGCGTGGACTTCGAAGTAGCTCTGGGGGTGGTTGCAGGTGGGGCAGACGTCGGGGGCCTTGGTGCCGACGACGATGTGGCCGCAGTTGCGGCACTCCCAGACCTTGACCTCGCTCTTTTCAAAGACCTTGGCGGTCTCAACGTTGCGCAGCAGCGCGCGGTAGCGCTCCTCGTGATGGCGCTCGATCTCGCCGACGAGGCGGAACTTCTGCGCCAGCTCGGGAAAGCCCTCTTCCTCTGCGGTCTTGGAGAAAGAATCGTACATGTCGGTCCACTCGTAGTTTTCGCCCTCAGCGGCGGAGAGCAGATTGTCGGCGGTGGAGCCGATGCCCTGGAGCTCTTTGAACCACATCTTGGCGTGCTCCTTTTCGTTGTCCGCGGTCTTCTGGAAGAGCGCGGCGATCTGCTCATAGCCCTCTTTCTTGGCTGTGGAGGCGAAGAAGGTGTACTTGTTGCGCGCCTCGGATTCGCCCGAGAAGGCGGTGCGCAGGTTCTGCTCGGTTTTGGTGCCGGAATACTTGTTGGTCTTCATGGTGAAATTCTCCTTTTCCTCTCAAAATTTAATGCTCTTCCTGCGCTTTGCGGCAGGCGGGGCAGAGATAGTGGATGCGAAGGTCATAGGACTGGATGCGCGCGCCGAGCGCGGCTTCGATGTTGTGCGTCAGGTCGGTGAACTTGAAGTCTGCGAGCGCGCCGCAGCGGGTGCAGATCAGGTGATCGTGGCGCGTGGTGTTGTCGTAGCGGTCGGGCGCGCCGGGCTGCGACAGGCGGATGAGTTTGCCGTCCGCTACAAGCGCGTTGAGGTTGTTATACACCGTAGCTTGCGCGATTTTGGAATTTTCCTGCTTCATTTGCAGAAAAATCTGCTCGGCGGTCGGGTGCTCGGCGGAGCACAGGACGAGATCAAGAATCTGCTGGGCGTACTTGGTCATGTGTTTCTCCTAAATAAGAATTAGAATAATTCTTATTATAGCGATAAAAATAGAGTTGTCAAGCAAAAAATCAAAAATAGTTTGCGTCATGCGCGCACGCGCTGCGGCATACCCTTTATGGAAAAGGAGGAATGAGATGGACCAGACGATAGCATTCCTGGGCGGCGACGCACGCATGCGCCTGCTTGCCCAGATGATGGCTGCGGAGGGATACGACGTCTGCTCGTGGGAGCTGACCGGTGCGCCGAATAAACGGGCGCTGTGCGACGCGCTGAAAGCAGAAATCATCGTCCTGCCGCTGCCGGCGGAGAAAAACGGCTATTTGAGCGGCACAGAGCTCACGATGGAGAGCCTGCTGCGCTCGCTGCGGCGCGAGCACCGCATTTTCGCGGGCAATGTGGGAAACGACGCGTCAACGCTCGCGCAGTCGTTGGGGCTTACGATCACGGACTACTTTGCCTCGGAAGAACTGAGCGTGCGCAACGCGATCCCGACGGCGGAGGGGGCCATCGAGGCGGCGATGAAGCACACGAGCGTCACACTGCACGGCACGCCATGCCTCGTGCTCGGCTTTGGCCGCATCGGAAAGGTGCTCGCGCACGATCTGAGCGCGCTGGGAGCGAAGGTCAGCGTCAGCGCGCGCAAGCGGTCGGACCTTGCGTGGATCGACGCGTTCGGCTACGCGCCGCTGCACACGAACCGCCTCTCCGGCACGCTGGGGGAATTCCGCGTGGTGTTCAACACCGTGCCGCATCAGGTATTGGACGAAGCGCTCCTTGCCGAGCTGCCGCCGGACTGCCTGCTCATCGAGCTTGCGAGCGCGAGCGGCTTTGACATGGACGCGGTCGAAACGCTGCGCCTTTCGTATCTCAAGGCAGGGGGACTGCCCGGGCGCGTCGCGCCGGAGACGGCGGCGCGGGCCATCAAAAAGACGTTATGTCGACTCATCAAGGAGGAAGCATGAAGATCGGATTTGCCTTTTGCGGCTCGTTCTGCAACCATCCCGAGCTGCTGAAACTCTACGAGGACATCGCGCGCGAGCATGAGATCGTCCCGATTTTGTCGGAAAACGCGGCGAAGTATTCCACGCGCTTCGGCACGGCGGAGGACTTCGTCACCCGCGTGGAGGCGCTGGCGGGGAGAAGGGCCGTGCGCAATATCGTCGAAGCCGAGCCCCTCGGCCCGCAGGGCGCGATGGAGGTGCTCGTTATCGCACCCTGCACGGGAAACACGCTTGCCAAGCTCGCCCACGGCATCACGGACGGCGCGGTGACGATGGCGGCGAAGGGGCACCTGCGCAACGGTAAGCCCGTTGTGCTTGCCATTGCGACGAATGACGGCTTATCCGCGAGCGCGCCGAACATCGCGGTGCTGCTGAACCGCAAGAACTACTATTTTGTCCCCTTCGGGCAGGACAACGCCGAGGCGAAGCCCACGTCGCTGATCGCGGACTTCCGCAAAATTATCCCGACGGCCGAGGCGGCGCTGGAGGGAAGACAAATTCAGCCGATTTTGCTGTGAAACGAAAAAAGGCAGGAATTTCCTGCCTTTTTTGCGATGTAACAATAAACTTGCGCGCGATTTTTGTCAATGCTCGCTGAACTTGCTTGAAAAATCCCCCTCGCTTCTTTATACTTTGCATAGAGAGAAGAGAGGAGGGAGCGCGAATGGACGAAAACCTGCGCGAGACAACAGAGCTTCCAGAGAGCGGAGGGACTGCGCCGAACGAAGAGAATGAGCCCGAGACGAAGAGCATCCGCTTTGTGCCCAGCGCCTATGACCCGCGCGGCATCGAGCAGTGGCTTTCTGAGCGCGCGGCGGAGGGGAAGCTCCTGCTCCGCTACGACGATTTTGTGATCGGCGAGCCGCGCGACTGTCGCTATCACCTGGAACCCGCCGCGGACGATGACGACCCCGACGAGCTGTTGCGCGAAAAGCGCGCCCGCCTGGGCTGGGAGTACGTCTGCCGGACGAAGGACGGCATTTTCTACATCTGGCGCGGTGACAGGACTGCGCACGTCCCCACGCCGAAGGACTGTACGGATTCCTACGGCTACCGAAGACTGTGTAAAAAGCTGCGCCGCAGCTATTTCCTGCCGATGATCTTCCTGGTGGTGGACATCTGGCTCGTCTATTTCCTTTTTAGTGCCTTGAGTCTCCCGGTGATGTCGTTCCTCACGATGGAAAAGAGAGAGGTCATTCAGTTTGTGTCCATTATCTTAGGCAGTATCCTCGGTATCCTGAGCGAGGCAAAGGAGAGAAACGAGATGTGGACGCTCAAGCGCGCGATGGAGGCGTGCGAGCGCGTGGAGAAGATGCCGCGCAACCGCTGGGCGAAAGCGGACCGCGCGCTTACGATCATTGCCGGTGTATTGGCGCTCGCGCTGATTTTCTGGCGAGTGAACGATACGGCCTACGGCGACAGCTATGACGAGCCGCCGCTGCCGTATATCGGGACCGAGATGCTCGGCGGCGAAAGGGGATCGGACTGGTATGGTGTGCGCGATCTCTCGACGCCGCTCGGCGGGCACGTGTACTCTGTCGGCGAAACGCCGTATGCGGGAACGATCGACACTTGGATGCAGTACAGCACGGAGCTTGACTTCTACGCCCCTCGCATTTCCGCGCTGGCCGTTCCGCTGACGCATGAGCTGCGCGACTACTTCATGGGAAGCGATGCGCAGACGCTTTTCATTGATGGCTTTGACGAAGCGTACTATGCAGAATTTATCAAACCAAATACCCGGCTTCCCAATGAACCGGACGAAGTCAGCCAGTTCCTTATTCTGCGCCGCGGGGGAGAGGTGCTTTACTTTCGCACCGAGGCGCCCGACAGCCTGCGCGAGCATCTGGACGAATTTGCAGACATCTTTGATCAGTATAGCGAATTAGCATAAAAAGAAGTGCGTTCCTAACGGGAACGCACTTCTTTTTTGCTATCTTGTCACTGCTCTAACTTTTTGAGCTCGTCGAGCTGGCCCTCCAGTGTGGTGAACGCCTCGGGCAGCTGCGCGACGGCAGCGTCCGCGCGCTTGAGCTCGTTCGACACGCTCTCGCAAGTCGCGCCGAGCGTCGAGAGCACCTGCTCGCAGTGCCCTCTGCATGCCGCGATCATTGCCTGCAAACGCTCCCGCGTGGCGGCGTCGAGCGCGTCGGCGCGCTCACGGGCGGAGAGCTCAATGTCGGCGATGTGCGCCTTGACGCGGCCGTATTCCTCGACCTGCGGGTGGAGCTCGTCAAGCTCGCTTAAAAGGCGCTTGCGCTCCTGCTCGGCGGCGGAAAGGCGTTCGGCGTGCTGCGCTTCCAGCTCGGCGATGCGCTGCTCGGCAGCCTCCTCTTTGGCTTTCAGCTGGCGGTCGCAGTCGGCCTTGGCGCTCGCGAGCTTCTGCGCGCCCTCTTCGATCTGCGCGCGCAGCTCGGAGATCGTCTCCTGCGCGGCGGTCAGACCCTTTTTGAGCGCGTCCTGCGCGCTGGACGCGGTCGAATAGGACTCGGCGAGCTTGTCACGCTCGCGCTCGGCGGCGGCGAGCTTGTCGCGCAGTTCTGCATTCTCGCGGCAGAGGCCGTCGCTCTCCTGCTCGAGCGCTTCGATCTGCTGCTTGCTCTCGAGCGAGGTTTTTTCGATATAACGGATGACGTCATTGCGGTTGAAGCCGCCGAAGACGGAGCTCTTGAAGGTATTTTCCATGATTTTCCCACCTTTTCCTTTGTCAATGTTATGGTAACACAAACCCGCCGCGATGACAAGGAAAAAAGCGCGACCTTTTAAGGCCGCGCTTTTACGGTTTTATCGGAGAGGGAAGGAAAAGCTCTTGCCCTTCTTGGTGAAAGTAAAGCTCTCCTGCTCTTCGCCGCCGGCTTTGGTGCAGCGCACGCGCTCGGCGCTCACGCTGCCGCTGATGTCGCCGCAGGTGACGCTGTCGCTTGCGCGGACGTTGCCCCTGACCTCGCCGCAGCGGACGCTGTCGTTTGCAGACACGTCGCCGCCGACATTGCCGCAGGTGACGCTGTCGCTCGCGCGGACATTGCCCTGCACGTCGCCGGTGCAGTGCACACTGTCGCCCGCCTGCACATTGCCGCCGACATTGCCGCAGGTCACGTCATCGCCCGCGGTCACGTCGCCGCCAACGTCGGTGCAGGTCACGCCGTCACCGGCTCTGACGCTGCCGGAGATCGTCGAATCGGTGCAGACGACGGAAAAGTCGCTGTAAATATCCTGCGCCGTGCCGGAAAAGTGCAGCTCGACGGTTTTGCGGATCTCGTCGTATTTGTCGTGGCGGAACAGGCTCCCCTGTTTCGGCTGGAGCAGCCGGTGCCCCTGGAAGAGCACGGCGTGGATGGCGTCGTCATCCTCCCACGGCAGCTCTGCCGCGATGGGCAAGATCTGGCTGTCCGCTTCCGTTTTTTGGGCGGTTTTTGCCATGCTTTCGCGTCCAAAGAGCTCGTCGAGGCTGAGCTCCAGCGTGTCGGCCAGCAGCGGCAAAAGCTGCAGGTCGGGGCAGCAGACATCGCCCTCCCACTTTGACACGGCCTGATTGCTCACACCGAGCTTGTTTGCCAGCGCCTCCTGTGTCAGTCCTTTTTCTTTACGGCGGCGCAGAATGCGCGCGCCCATTGTCGATTCTTCCAAGTTGTCTATCCTCCTGCACTGCATTATAATAGTAAAGTGAGCGTTGGAAACGCGATGAGCGGGTGTCCCGCGTCGAACGGGAAGTCAGGCGCCGACGTTTCCCTCATATTCAGGCAGCACATCGCGTGCAAACGCCTGATCGCCGATCGTAACATGTTGGTCCTTCCTTGCCCCGTGCTGCAGCCGCGGCTTTGAATCACCGGTTATGGACTCAGTATAGGGGGCATGGGGAGGATTGACAATGGCGCGGTGGTTGAATCGGGGAAAATCCTTTCCAACCGCCGGTTGGAAAATGAAATTCTCCCTGATTTTTCAAGAAAAACTCAGTGCCGGATGACGGTGATCTCGCCCATATCCTTGGTGTAGTCGACCACATGCTGGAGGAAAAGCTGCGTGATCGTGGAGGGGAGGAAGCCCTTTTTCACGGCGATGCCGATCTCGCGCGACTGCTTGACGTTGAGCGGCAGCGCGGCGACGCGGTAGCGTCCGGGCTTGATGAGCAGGCTGTGCACGATGCTGATGCCAAGTCCCGCCTCGACCATGGACAAGAGCGCGAAGTCGCTCGTCGTGTCATAGGTGACCTCGGGATGGATGTTGTAATGGTCGAGCAGACGGTTGAACTCGTAGTCTTCGATCTCCATCAGGCGCACGAAGTTCTCGTGCGGCAGCTGCTCGAGCGGGAAGACGGACGCGTCCGCCATTGGGTGATCCTTTGGGAGAATGGCGACCATCGTGTCGTGCAGGATGGGCGTCGTCTCAAAGTCGTTGGAGGCGGGGATGGCAAGAAAGCCGCAGTCGATCGCGCCGCGGCGCAGCCATTCGGAAATTTCATAATACTCGCCAGTCATCAGCTGGATCTGAATGTTGGGGTACGTCTGGTGGAAGTCCTTCAGAATTTCCGGCAGCAGGCTGATGGCAAGGCTTGTAAAGCACCCGAGGCGCAGCGTGCCGGACTGCACGCCATGCAGCTCGGACACGGCAAAGTTGAGGTCCTCATAGTCCTTGACGATCTCGCGGATCGTGGGCAGGAGCACCATGCCGTCGGAGGAGATCTCGATGCCGGAGTGGTTGCGCGTTAAGAGCTTGACCTGCCAGTCCTGCTCAAGATCGGAGATCATCTTGCTCACGGCGGACTGTGTATAGCCCAATTCGTTCGCCGCCTGGGTGATGCTGCCGGTCTCCACAGTGCGGAGATAGGCAATATATTTACGAATACTCATTATAAATGCCCTCAATAATCAACAATACCTCGAAGATTCCATTTTGGAATGCGCATATAAAAATATATTCGCTTTTCAAAACTGCTTTTGGATTATACAATATTACCAAAGAAAATTCAATGCCTACACACGGGATTTTCCAAGCAGTACAAAATTGTCAGACAAAATGTCGAATCAACAAGGAGGAAAACAGACATGATCCATTATTCCTGCATCGGTGCTACCGGTTATGTTTGCGGCGAAGTGCTCCGCATGATGGTCAACCACCACGAGGGAGAGCTTGTCAACGTGCTCGATACCTACGGTGTCGGCGATGCCATCTCTACGCATCATCCCGCTCTGCGCGGCTTCTATGATCAGGTCATCATGGACCTCACGGAGGAGAACGTCCGCGAGACCGCGAAAAAGAGCGATGTTATCATGATCCAGGTCCCCTCTGGCGACGTGGCCAAGTGGGCGGAGATCGTGCTCGCTGAGGACTGCGCCATCATCGATATCGGCGCTGACATCCGCTTCCGCGATGTCGACGTCTGGGAGAAGTGGTACGGCCAGAAGCACCCCGACGCCAAGATGACCCACGACGCTGTTTACTGCATCCCTGAGGTCATGCGCGACCTTGCCAAGGGCAAGAAGCTCATCGCCAACCCCGGCTGCTATCCCACTGCTTCCACCCTCGGCCTCCAGCCCATGCTCAAGGCCGGTCACATCGTTGACAACACCATCGTCATTGATGCCAAGAGCGGCTACACCGGCGCAGGCCGCCGTCCCGCCCTCAACAAGCTCCTCACTGAGGCGGAGAACAACTTCTGCGCTTACGCCCTCGGCGGCGGTCACCGCCACACGCCCGAGATCGAGCAGAACATTGCCTACATCACCGGCAAGGATCTGATGAAGCCCGAGACCTGGCAGTACATCAACTTCCAGCCGCACCTCCTGCCCCAGGTCCGCGGTATCGAGGTCACCATCTACGCTACCTGCGACAGAGACTTCACCAACGAGGAAGTTTACGAGCTCTACAAGGACTTCTACAAGGATGAGCCCTTCGTCAAGGTCTTCCCGGCGAGCCTGCCCGTTCAGACCAAGTGGGTCTACGGCACGAACTTCTGCGAGATGACCCCGACCTTCGACGCGCGTACCCACCGCCTGATCGTCTCCTCCGTGATCGACAACATCGGCAAGGGCGCAGCCGGCCAGGCCATCCAGAACATGAACCTCATCATGGGCCTGCCCGAGACCACCGGCCTCATGATGCCCCCGATGTATCCGTAATTTTCGGTTCGACGAGTTTCGACCCGATTTAGGCAAGAATGCTGTTAAACTAACGTTAAGAGAGGAGATCCCCCCACATGTCCAATCTGAAAAAGATCGAGGGCGGCGTTACCACGCCGCAGGGCTTCACCGCTGGCGCGGTCTACACCGCCATCAAAAAGCGCGAGAACAAGAAGCCCGACGTCGCTGTTCTCTACTCCGACCTGCCCTGCTCCTGCGCGGCCTGCTTCACCACGAACAAGTTCTGCGCAGCTCCGGTCATCCTTGACCGCGAGATCCTGAAAAAGGGCAAGGCCCGCGCCGTCGTCATCAACTCCGGCAACGCCAACGCCGCCACCGGCAAGCAGGGCATCGAAGACGCCCGCACCGTTGAGCGCGAGGCGGAAAAGCTGCTCGGCCTCGGCGAGGACGAAGTGTTCGTCTGCTCCACCGGCGTCATCGGCCAGAGACTTCCGGTCGACAAGGTGCTTCAGGGCATCCGCGAGATCATTCCCGCAAAGCTTGCCAAGGAGAACGGCTCCGAGGCTGCCTACGCCATCATGACCACCGATACCGTCCGCAAGGAGTGCGCCTATGAGCTGCAGCTCTCCACCGGCACCGTGAAGATCGGCGCGATGGCCAAGGGCTCTGGCATGATCCACCCCAATATGGCGACGATGCTCGTCTACGTGACGACCGACGCCAAGGCGGATCCCGCAGACCTGCAGAAGATGCTCTCCGCGGCTGTGGATAAGAGCTTCAACATGTGCACCGTCGACGGCGACACCTCCACGAACGACTCGATCTTCCTGCTCGCCAACGGCGCTTCCGGCGTTGAGATCAAGACCGAAGAAGACAAGAAGGCGATGGCCGACCTCGTGCTCGCCATCTGCACCGATATGGCCCGCCGCGTCGCTTCCGACGGTGAAGGCGCGACCCACCTCATCGAGGTCGAGGCCTACGGCCTGCCCACCGAGCACGACGCGCGCCTGGTCGCCAAGTCCATCGCGGGCTCCATGCTCTTCAAGGCTGCCGTCTTCGGCCGCGACGCCAACTGGGGCCGCATCATGGCCGCTGCCGGTTACTCGGGCGCTGACGTTGACCCGACCCGTGCCGACTGCATCATCAAGAGCGCTGCCGGCGAAGTGCAGGTCATGAAGGACGGCTTCGGCGCGGACTTCAGCGAAGAACTCGCCAAGAAGGTCCTCACCGAGCATGACATTACCGTCATCGTCCGCTTCTATCAGGGCGACGGCGAGGCCAAGGCCTGGGGCTGCGACCTCACTTACGATTACGTCAAGATCAACGGCGACTACCGCACCTAATTTTTGAAGGAGGCTCCACCATGAGCGATATCGCAAACAAGGTCGAAACTCTGATGGAGGCAATGCCTTACCTTCAGAAGTATCAGGGTAAGATCATCGTCATCAAGTACGGCGGCAACGCCATGATCAACGAAGAACTCAAGGACGCCGTCATGCACGACGTGGTGCTGCTCAAGCTCCTCGGCATGAAGCCCGTGCTCAGTCACGGCGGCGGCCCCGGCATCAACAAGATGCTCGAAAAGCTCGACATCCCCGTCGAGTTCATCGAGGGCCTGCGCTACACCTCCGCCGACATCATGCGTGTTGTCGAGATGGTGCTCGTCGGCCAGGTGAACACCGAGCTCGTCGGCTTTATCAACAAGCTCGGCGGCAAGGCGGTCGGTCTTTCCGGCGTCAGCGGTGACATCTATCACTGCCACCAGCGCGACGAGGTCCACGGCTACGTGGGCGACATCGACTATGTCGATCCCAAGCCCATCTTCGCCATGCTCGACGCGGGTTACATCCCCGTCATCGCCCCCGTTGGCACCGACGGTCAGGGCCACACCTTCAACATCAACGGCGATACCGCCGCGGGCAAGCTCGCTTCCGCGCTGGGCGCTGAAAAGCTCGTGATCCTCACCGATATCGAGGGCCTGTGCAACGACATCAAGATCCGCGACGTCATCAGCTATCTGAACATCGAGGATGTCAAGGCGCTCAAGGACAAGGGCACGATCGCCGGCGGCATGATCCCGAAGGTCGACTGCTGCGTGCAGGCCATCGAAGAGGGCGTGACGAGCGTCAACATCATCGACGGCCGCAAGCCGCACTCCGTGCTCTACGAGGCCTTCACGAACGAGGGCACCGGCACGACGATCGGCACCGCACAGCCGAGCGTCGGCATCAAATGGTAAAACATACACCCAACTTTTATTATAGGAGGACATAATAATGATCGAAAAGTTCAAGACCAACGCCGAAGTCATCGAGAACGGCGACAAGTATCTCTATGGCAACCACGTCCGTATGCCCCTTTCCATCGAGCGCGGCGAAGGCGCTTACGTCTTCGATAAGGACGGCAACAAGTACCTCGACTTCATCGGCGGTATCGCCGTCAACGGTCTCGGTCACTGCCATCCCGCGATCGTGAAGTGCCTCGAAGAGCGCGCCCACACGATCCTGCACTGCTCCAACTACTTCTACAATGAGCCCGCCGTCCAGACCGCGAAGCTCATCGTCGAGAACAGCTGCTTCGACAAGGTGCTGTTCGCCAACTCCGGCGCTGAGGCCAACGAAGGCCAGATCAAGCTCGCCCGCAAGTACGCCAAGGATCACGGCCATCCCGAGCGCTTCGTCGTCATCACGATGAAGAACTCCTTCCACGGCCGCACCCTCGCGACCTGCACGGCCACCGGCCAGTATGCGGTGCACCGCTACTTCGAGCCCCTGCCCTCCGGCTTCCGCTATGCTGAGTTCAACAACCTCCAGTCCGTCAAGGACATCATGGACGAGTACGTCTGCGCCATCCTGACCGAGCCTGTCCAGGGCGAGGGCGGCGTGCGTCCCGCTTCCCAGGAATTCCTGCAGGGCCTGCGTGACCTGTGCGATGAGAAGGGCATCCTCCTCATGTTCGACGAGGTCCAGGTCGGCTCCGGCCGTACCGGCAAGCTCTTCGCGCATCAGAACTACGGCGTTGAGCCCGATACCTGCTCCATGGCCAAGGCTCTCGGCTCCGGCGTGCCCATCGGCGCTGTCTGCGCCCGCGGCGAGGCTGCCAAGACCCTGACGCCCGGCACCCACGGCTCCACCTTCGCCGGCGGTCCTCTCGCCTGCGCGCTCGCTGCCACCACGCTCGACGTGATGATCAACGACGGCGTCATCGAGAACTCCCGCAAGATGGGCGAGTATTTCCGCAAGCAGGCCCACGAGATCATCGAGAAGAACCATCCCGAGACGGTCAACGAGATCCGCGGCCTCGGCCTGATCGACGGCATCCAGCTCAACAAGCCCTCCGGCCAGCCCGTCGTCGACCTGTGCTTCAAGGACAGCAACGTCCTGATCAACAACACCAACGGCAACGTCCTGCGCTTTGTCCCGCCGCTGATCGTCAATGAAGAGGAGATCGACATTGTCATCAAGGCTGTTGATGAGGCCATGACCAAGCTCGGCTGGTAATTATCTCGGATACTACCTCGCGTTTCTTGCCTGCGAGGCCGGCGGCACGGGTTCCCTTCCCGTGCCATGCCGGAAGTATACATGACCTCATCCCCGGCCTGCCGATGGGGGATCGGCGGGCCGGGGAGAGAGGTATTTTCTGCATTTTACAAGCAGCATTTCACCCCTTGTGTTGTGCCAGTGTAAAATCTAAAAGGAGGAGTGCGATCCAAAACCTGCATCGGTAGATACCACGAGAATTGAAGAAGGAAAGAGCATTACCGTAAAACTGCGTTCACCATTCAAAAACACTTGCTATCGCTATGGAATCATGCTAAAATGAATGCATAGATATCCATACAAATAGCGAAGCGACCCCCAAAATTTCGAAAGGTTGGTAACACTATGAGTAAGGAAAAAAGAATGCCCAAACTGTGGGAAGCCCTGTTGACGCTGGCGATCCTGATCGCGGCACTCGCGATCGGTATCATCATCTTCGGTGTTGACCCGCACGTCCCTATGTTTGTCGGCGTAATGGCTGCCGCAATCATGGCACTGCATCTCGGCTATAAGTGGGATGAAGTTGAAAAGTCCATGATGGACGGCATCTACAAAGCATTGCAGTCCATCTGCATCCTGATCATCGTCGGTATCCTGATCGGCGTATGGATCAACGCTGGCGTTGTGCCGACGATGATCTACTACGGCCTGAAAGTCCTCAAGCCCGCGATCTTCTTCATCGCGTGCGTTCTCATTTGCTCCATCACCTCTCTTGCCACCGGTACGTCCTGGGGCACGATGGGCACGATGGGCGTTGCCCTGATGGGCATTGGCTTCGGCCTTGGCATGAGCCCCGGCATGACTGCCGGTGCCGTCCTCTCCGGCGCCTACTTCGGCGATAAGATGAGCCCGCTGTCCGATACGACGAACCTCGCTCCCGCCATGGCCGGTACGGACGTTATCACCCACGTCAAGGCCATGATGCTGCCCACCGGCATCACCTACGCCATCACCCTGATCTTCTTCGGCGTTCTCGGTGTGATGCAGTATCACGGCGGCGATGCGGATATGTCCCGCGTGATCGAGTTCTCCAACGCGCTGAACGCCGCGGAGGGCGGTATCTTCAACATCAACCCGTTGCTGCTCCTGCCTCCGGTCGTCGTTATCGTGGCAGTTGCCCTGAAGGTTCCCGCGATCCCTGGCATCACCCTCGGCATTGTTGCCGGTGTCATCCTGGGCCTCATCTTCCAGCCCGGTGCCTGCACGCTCGGAACCATCTTCGATTACGGTAAGAACGGCTACTACTTCTCCGACGAAGCGCTCGCCATGTTCGAAGCCAGTCTTTCTCCCGAAACGAGCTACACCATGACAAGACTGCTGGAAAGCGGCGGTATCATGGGTATGATGTCCTCCGTCTCCATGACGATCATCGCCATGATGTTCGGCGGTATCATGGAGGAGACCCACCAGCTCGAGGTCATCGTCAACGCCCTCAAGAAGTTTGCCAAGGGCCCTGCGGCTCTCGTTGGCCTGACCGAAGTGACCTGCGTTCTCTCCAACGCCACCATGCCCGAGCAGTACATCTCCATCGTGGTTCCCGGCCGTATGTATGCCGAGGAGTATCACAAGATGGGCGTGCACCCGTCGGTTCTGTCCTCTGCCCTTGAAGGTGCCGGTACCGTTACCTCCGCTCTGATCCCCTGGAACACCTGCGGTGTGTTCATTAAGGACACCCTGAACATCGCTCCTTGGGGCGCCGGCGGTTACGGTCCCTGGGCCATCTTCAACTGGCTGATGCCCATCATCAACTGGCTGTGCGTGCTGATCGGCTGGACGCTCAAGGATCTTGCGGGCAAGCCCTTCAAGAAGAGCAAGAAAGTCGCGCAGTAAATCAGTTAGCGACCCAACAGAAAGGTCCCTACCTAAAGGAATTAAAAAATCATGACAATGAATCGGAATCAATATCCCTGTGTGGAATTCGATCTCGATAAATTGGCAGCAAATCTGGCAGCGCTCGTAGAGCGCTGCCATGATTCGCTCATCGAGGTCGCGGGCGTCGTCAAGGCTGTGTCGTCGCTGCCGGAGATCGTGCGCGTTTATGAAGAGAGCGGCGTGAAGTTCATTGCCACGTCCCGCATCAGCCAGATGCGCGCGATCCGCGAGGCGGGTATCTGCAAAAAGCCGCTGATGCTCATTCGTATCCCGATGCTCTCCGAGCTCCCCGACGTGGTGGAGCTGTGCGACATCAGCCTGCAGAGTGATATTATCGTGCTGCGTGCGCTGAACGAAGAGGCCAAAAAGCAGGGCAAGGTGCACGAGGTCATCCTGATGATGGATCTCGGCGACCTGCGCGAAGGCTTTTGGAACGAGGAGGATGCGCTTGATGCCGCGCTCGAGATCGAGCATGAGCTCAAGAACCTGCGCCTTGCGGGCGTGGGCGTCAATTTGAGCTGCTACGGCTCTGTCACGCCGAATAAGCGCAACATGCAGGGCCTTGTCAGCCTCGCGTCCGACATTGAGCGCGAGATCGGCCGCAAGCTTGACTACATCAGCGGCGGCGCGTCGACATCCGCCTACATGGCGATGAACGGCACGATGCCCTACCGCATCAACCTGCTGCGCCTTGGCGACATCGGGCTTCGCGGCGAGACGGACAACTTCGCTCCCGACTTTTTGGAAACGGGCGTCATGACGATCAAGGCTGAGGTCATCGAGTGCCGCGACAAGCCGAGCTTTCCGGTCGGCGAGTTGAGCGTGAACGCCTTCGGCGAGGTCGGCCACTACGAGGATCGCGGCATCCGCCGCCGTGCGCTTGTCGCGATGGGCCGCGTGGATTACGGTAACTGCTTCGATCTTGTCCCGCGTATGGAGGGCATCGAGGTCATCGGCGCTTCGTCTGACCACACGATCCTTGACGTCGAGGCCGTGAAGGACAAGGTCCATGTGGGCGATGTGCTGGAGTTCGGCATCAAGGCCTACGGCCCGATGGCGTATCTCACCAGCAGCGACGGCGTTCACATGGTGTTCAAGGGCGGAAAGCAAAACGCCTGATCGAAAAGAGAAAAAAGAGAGAGGAAAACGGTATGCCGACGGTGAGCGAGTTTTGGGACGGCCGTGCGCAGAATTACGACGCTCAGGTCGGCACCCACTACGCGGAGGCCTATGAAAAGACAGCCGCGTGTTTCAAAAAATATCTCAAGCCGACGGATACCGTGCTGGACTTTGCCTGCGGGACGGGGATCGTGACGTTTGCGGTCGCGCCCTCGGTGCAGTCTGTGCGCGCGATCGACGTATCCGGTGAAATGGTGCGCCGCGCGCAGGAAAAAGTCAAAGCGCAGGGCGTGGAGAACGTGACCGTCACGCAGACGGATCTGTTCGACGGCTGCCTTGCAGAGGGATCTTTCAATGCGGTGCTGGCCTGCAATGTGCTGCTCTACATCGAAGATCGGAGCGCGGCGCTTGCGCGCATCCGCGCGCTCTTGAAGCCGCAGGGAACGCTGCTGCTGGTATCGGACTGTCTGGGAGAGGGGCTCACGCGCGAGCGAGTGCGCAAGTGGTTCGAATACAAGACTGGCAAACGCCCCTACGTTGCATTTGACACGATGCGCTCGCTCGAACGGTCGGTCACCGACGCGGGGTTCGCGGTGCTGGAGCGGGAGAATCTCTTTCCCGCGCCGCCGAATTTGTTCCTTGCGGCGAAAAAGGTATAAATGCCCAAAATGTAAAGACCCCGCACACCGTTTTGAAACGGTGTGCGGGGTTTCTTTATTGCTTTTGCCTGCGGGAAATTTTGTCGAGCAGCTTTCCGCCATAGCGGAACGTCAGCTCGCCGATCAGAAGACCCAGCAGCGCTGCGGCAAACACGTCGCTCGGGAAGTGGACGTACAGATACAGCCGCGACAGGGCGATGAGCACCGCGAGAGAAATGGCGGCATAGCCGAAGCGCCTGTCAGTCTTCGTCAGGATCGTTGCGGCAACCGTCGAGGACAGCGTGTGTCCCGAGGGGAACGAGTAGTCCGTCGGCGTGGCGATCAAAAGCTGCACGGAGGGATCGAGCCAGCAGGGCCGCGAGCGCGCGACGAGATGCTTGAGCGCAACATTTCCAACGAGAAGTCCCACAAGGAGCCCCATCAGCACGAGCGCGCCCTGACGGCGGTATTTTTTCGTGCACAGCAGGAGAACACCTGCGATGATCCAGATGATGCCGGCATTGCCGAGCATCGTGAGCTTGGGGACCACGGCGTCGAGAAACGGGCAGGTGATGTTGTTCTGGATCCAGTGGAGAATGCCCCAGTCGAGCGCCATGGACGTGCAGCTCCTTTCTGATATTATTTGTGCAGCAGCGGGGAGAGCGGCTTGTAGATGAGGAAGCACAGCGCCACATCGATCATGCCTTTGACAAAGGTGAACGGCATATTGAAGACCATCAGGCACTCAAGAAGGCCGTTGGTCGAGGGACGGATGGCCTGATACATGCCGATGATGGCTTCAAGCGGCAGGTGATAGCACACAACGTAGGCGGGGTAGACCACAAAGTAGTTGAGGGGCACAGACAGCACCGCCATCAGCAGCGCGCCGACGAGCGCGCCGGTGAGGGCGCTCTTGCGGGACTTCTTGCGCTGATAGATGAAGCCCGCGGTGAAGGAAAACACGCTGCCCATGATGAAGTTGAAAAGCTCGCCGACGTACGCGGACGACGTGCCGTGCAGCACGGAGAACAGCACGTTCTTGAGCAGCGTGACGATCACGCCGTAGATGGGGCCGAGCGAGAACGCCGCCAGAAGCTCTGGAAGGTCAGAGATATCGAGCTTGACGAACGCGGGGATGAGCGCGGGGATCGGGAACTCGATGAACATCAGCAAAAATGCGACGGTCGAGAGCATGGCGGTCACCGTCAGCTTGTGGGTACGGCTGTGGTGAGTTGCGCGGGTGGTGGGGATGGCGTTTACATTGGGTTCGGACATAAAAATACACTCCTTTTTGTCATTTCTCCTGAAAGAACAAGTCTTCCAAGGTGCATGACGCAAAAGAGCGTGAAAATTGCGTGGTAGATCGCGCGCAGCACATCTTCTCTCATCCGGACTGTGACCGTCGGTACCGGAATTTCACCGGTTCGTGCGATAAAAAAATACCGCTTGCGGACTGTAACCGCCGGTGGGGAGTTTCACCCCGCCTCGAAGACAAGTGATTCAGTTGATAGCTTGAGTATACGACAAATTTTCGGTTTGTCAAGAGGGAAAATGCTTTACAAAGACGAACGAATGTTCTATAATGGCAAAAAGAGAGGAGGCGATGTCCATGCGGGGGAGACCCTGTTCCTGCGCATTCACCGGCCACCGGCCGGGGAAGCTGCCTTGGGGAGAAGATGAAAGCGACCTTCGCTGTATCGCCCTCAAGGCGAAGCTGCGCGCCGCGGTGGAGAGCGCCATCCACGAGGGGATGGAACATTTCATCTGCGGTATGGCCGAGGGCTGTGACCTCTACTTTGCCGAAACCGTGCTGGCGCTGAAAAGCACATACTCGCACATCACGCTCGAGGCGGCCATCCCGTGTCCCTCGCAGGCGGACGGCTGGAGCGAAGCGCAAAAATCCCGCTACCGCGACATTTTAGCTCGCTGCGACTATGAGACCATGGTGCAGCAGAGCTACACGCCGGGCTGCATGCAGCGGCGCAACCGCTACATGGTCGACCATGCGAGCCTGCTGATCGCCGTGAACGACGGCGCGCGCGGCGGGACGCGTTCGACGATCGAATACGCCTTCAAGCGCGGTGTGAACGTGCTGGATATCCCGCTGGACTGAAAAAGGAGACGCCTATGCCCTTTGACTTCAAGAAAGAATACAGGGAATTTTACCTGCCGAAGGCAAAGCCGGAGATCGTGACCGTGCCGCGCGCAAACTATATCGCCGTGCGCGGGCGGGGTGACCCAAATGAGGAAAATGGCACGTATCAGCGCGCCATCGGCGTACTTTACGCCGTGGCCTACACGCTCAAGATGAGCAAGCGCGCGGGACACGAGATCGACAGCTTTTTCGACTATGTTGTGCCGCCGCTCGAGGGCTTCTGGCAGATGCCAGACACGGAGACGGTCGACTATGGGCGAAAATCGGATTTTCGCTGGATCTCTGTCCTGCGCCTGCCGGATTTCGTCACGAAAGCGGACTTCGACTGGGCGGTGGAGGCGGCAGCAAAGAAGAAAAAGCTCGACTGCTCGGCGGCGGAATTTCTGACTGTCGACGAGGGCCTCTGCGTGCAGATCCTGCACCTCGGCTCATTCGACGATGAACCGGAATCCGTTGCGAGGATGGAGGCATTTCTGCGCGAAAACGGATATGAAAACGACCTGAACGACGTCCGCCTGCACCACGAGATCTATCTCTCCGACCCGCGCCGCGTCGCGGCGGAAAAACGGAAGACGGTCATCCGCCATCCCATCAAGAAGGCTTGAAAGGGAAAAAGGATCGTTCCCGCCTTGGCGGGAACGATCCTTTTTTGTGCATAAAAATCAAATATCGAACACGCCCATCACGGCGATGCCGATGACGACGAGCAGGATCATCGCGTAGTGCTTCCACGAGAGCGTTTCCTTCAGGAAGAGGCGGCTCCACAGCACGCTGGCCGCGCAGTAGGAGCTGATGATCGGCGCGGACATCGCAAGGTGCGATGTGTCCGCGATGGCATAGATATAGGCAAACTGACCGGCCGTTTCGCAGATGGCGCCGATGTACTTCGGCGCTTCTCGCTTGGGCAGCAGGCGATCCTTCTTGATGAAGACCACGTAGATGAAGCACAGCACCGCGGCAAACAGGAACGTCAGCTCGTAGGCGCAGTTTGCGCTGCCCTCGTCCAGCGTTTCGAGCACGCGGTTGTCGGCAAAGGTGCCGGCGGCGTCGAGCAGGCAGTAGGCCGCGGGCAGGGCGAGGGCCAGGAAGCTCTTGGAATACTTGCGGTTGCCCTCCGCCTGACGGGCGGCGCGCAGCTCGGGGTCCTCCGTGGCATCCACCACACCGAGGCCGATTGCGCCCACGCAGACGAGGACGATCGCGCCGAGGGCGAGCGGGGAATAGTCCTCGCCGCCGACAAACAGCAGTGTCATCACGGCGACGAGCGCGCCAGACGAATTGCAGATCGGCGACGAGACGGACAGCTCAATGTAGCGGAGACCGAGATAGCCGAGCGTCATCGAGCCGATGTACAGCAGCGACACGGGCAGATAGGTCCAGATAATAGACCAGCTGATCTCCGTGCCGCCGATGAAAATTTCGAACGCGGCGTGAAGACCCATCACGGTACCGACGGCAATGACCATCTTGAGGTGGGCGAGATGATCGTCCTCTCCCTGACAGCCGATCTTGGAAAACAGGTCGCTGCCGCTCCAGCAGAGCAGCGCGATCAGAGAAAGCCAGAACCACATATTGAATTGTTAAACTCCTTTGTACTGTTATTTTTTAGATGGTAAAAACAGCGGTACGCGGGGGCGGACGGCGGCGAAAGTGCCGGTTGGCTGCGGGTGTTCGGCGAATGGGCATGAATGAATATTCTTTCTAACGGATTCGAAAAGCAAGGATCAAAGCGTAATGAGACCGGCGTCGAGCATCTTTTGCAGCGACAGCAGCACGCCAAGCTTGGCGTGGTACCAGGTGAGACCGCCCTGATAGTAGACGGCGTAGGGCTCGCGCACGGGACCGTCGGCGGAGAGCTCAATGGAGCTGCCCTGCACGAACGCGCCCGCCGCCATGATGACGTCGGAGTCGTAGCCGGGCATCGGCGCGGGGACAGGGTCGACATAGCTGTCGACCGCGGCGGCGGACTGGATGCCCTTGCAGAAGGCGACCATGCCCTCGGGAGAGCCGAGCTCGACGCACTGGATGATGTCGTGGCGCGCCTCTTTCGACGACGGAACGACGGTGAAGCCGAGCTTTTCATAGCACGCGGCGACGAACACCGCGCCCTTGACCGCGCCGGAGACGACGCTGGGGGCGAGGAAGAAGCCCTGATACAGCGCAGGCATCAATCCGAGGTTCGCGCCGACCTCCTGTCCAAGTCCCGGCGCGGAAAGGCGGTAGGCGCAGCGGTCGATGCACTTCTGCGTGCCGCAGATGTAGCCGCCGATGGGGGCAAGGCCGCCGCCGGGGTTTTTGATAAGGCTGCCGACGATCATATCTGCGCCGAAGTCGCTCGGCTCGTTCGCCTCGACAAATTCGCCGTAGCAGTTGTCGACCATGACGACGACGTCGGGGCGCAGCTTTTTGCAAAACGCGATGGCCTCGCCGATGGCGTCGACCGAGATCGTCGGGCGCGGGCAGTAGCCCTTGGAGCGCTGGATGTGGATGAGCTTCGTCTTATCGTTCAGCGCGCGCTCAATGGCGGGGAAGTCAAAGCTGCCGTCTTCGCGCAGGTCGACCTGCGCATAGCTGACGCCGTACTCCTTGAGCGAGCATGGGCTTTCGCGAAGACCGATGACCTCCTCAAGCGTATCGTAGGGCTTGCCGGAGATAGCGAGCATCTCGTCGCCCGGCAGCAGGTTGGCGGACAGCGCGATGGCCAGCGCGTGTGTGCCGCAGGTGATCTGCGGGCGGACGAGCGCGGCCTCGGTGTGGAAAGCGCTCGCGTAGACGCGCTCCAAATTGTCGCGCCCCTCGTCATCGTAGCCGTAGCCGGTCGAGGCGGCGAAGTGTGTCGCGTTCACGCGGTTTTTCTGCATCGCGCCGATGACTTTCGCCTGATTGAGCTCGGCGATCTCTTCGATTCCGGCAAAGCGGGGTTTGAGCTCGTCTAAAACGGCCTCGCCGAATTGAAGCACTTTGTCGCTCACGCCGAGCGACAGGTACATTTCATCTCTGTTCATTTGTCCTCCTCCGGCGTGTCGGGAAATTCGACGCCGTTGCACATTAGAATAAACCGCAGCGGATAATCTCGGTCCAGATAGTTTTTACTGTACCATTCATAGGTCGCGGCAGGCAGGTGCCGCAGCTCGGGCGCTTCGGTGCGGAAGAGTTCGAACGTCTTCTGATCGCCTGAGAGCAGTGCCCCCAGAAGCTCGCCCTGCTTTTCTTCATAGAGGCGCGCGAAGCACGCGTCCATGATGGCCGCGCAGGCGCGCTCATCGTCCGTGCCGTAGTCCTCGCGATGGGCGAGCCAGTAGAGAAATTCGCGCGGGTCGAGATCCAGCTGCGTCGTGACCTGCGAGAGCTTGTAGAACGCGGCCTTGTCCCCACACTTCAAAATGTCGATGAGGTACGCGACGAGCTGCTCGTCGAGCTCCACGCAGTCGCAGAAGACCTCGAACGCGTGCTTGCCCGCGTCGGGATCAGGGGTACTTTCTGCTGCGGGCGGCTTTTCCTCGGGCTGCTCCAGTTCCGCCGCGGCGGTGAGCATTTGCAGCAGTGCGCGGGAGAAATCCTCCTCGCTGAAATGGTCGAATATCGCCTCGTCCAGCTCGTCACCTGCGCTTTTGGCGCACAGGCGCACAAAGTCCGGCACGCTCATACTTTTCAGCGCGCTTTGCAGCTGCGCGGCGCGCTCCTCAGTGGTATCGGCGGTGAGCGCAAGCTCCGGCGGCGCGGGCATTGTGCCCTCGCACAGCGCGCTCATATAATGTAAGTAGCGTTCGCACAGTTCCATTGCCGCGCCCCCTCGGTTTATAATCTCTAATAATCTATCATACGGCGGCAGAAAAAGCAACTGAAAACCGAAGAAAGCCATCAAATGAAAGCCATCAAATACGGCTTTCTTTCTGAATTTTCGCCCTGAGCAGTGCGCAGTTTTCCTGCAAACGCGCATCGTCCGGTGCAAGCGCAAACGCTTTTTCCGCGTTTTTCAGCGCGCTTTCCCACTGCGAAAGGTGAAAGTACGCGATGCTCAGCAGATCGTAGGGGAAGCTGCCCCACGCGAACGGCTCGCAGATATAGGTGCGCGGCCGCTCGGTGATCGCGAGCGCGCAGTTTACCATAAAAATGACGCCGCACCAGTCCTTTTGCTGATAAAGCAGGTCGGCAAACTCCAGATACGGCTCGCGAAGGTACGGCGCTTCCGCGATGGCGCGGTGCAGCCAGAGCGCGGCTTCGTCCTCGCGCTCCAAACGACGCAGACAGCGCGCGATGTAGCGCATCGAGGCGCAGCGCTCATCGCGCCACACGGCCTGCGGCATCGCGAGGTGCGCCTTCAGGGTCGAGACTGCCTGCGCCCACTCGCCGCGGAACATGTACTCGCGGCCTAAATAGTGGCGGTTGCGGTCGTTTTGCGGGTCCTCCCGCACGGCAAGCTCTAAAAGTGGAAGATACTGCCCGCGCGATTTGCTCGGGTCGGGGTGGTGGTCGAGCTGCACGCCCTCGGCGTCGACAAAGCGCTCGCCGCTCTCGCCCAGATATTGAAGAACCTCGTGCACCGGATTTACCCAGCGGTAGCAGCCGTTTTTGTGAATTTTGTCCGTCCAGAAGACACAGCCCTCGCGCCCATCGGGCAGAAAGCTCCACGTGTAGCGGTAGCGGGCGCGTGTTGTGTCCGGCTGCCACGCGCGCTCAAGCTTTTCGCGCCAGCCGGACCGGAACTGCTCGTCGAGGTCGATGCAGCAGCAAATATCGGCGTCCTTTGGGATGAGCTTCAGCGATTCGCTGCGCGCGACATCGAAGCGCCACGGCGAAATAACCTTCTGCTCGACGTGCGCGCCGCGGGCTCTGAGTTTTTCGACCGTATCGTCCGTTGACCCCGTGTCGAGCACGCAGATGTCGTCCGCCTCGGACATCGAGTCCATGAAGCGCTCGACAAACTGCGACTCGTTTTTGCAGATGGCGTAAACGCAGACGCGGTAGGAAATGATGATTCCTCCTTTTATATATGTATCGCGGTGCGGCTTGCGCCGCACCGCTTATTGCTCAGGTCGAGAGGAGACCCGCTGCGCGGAGATTTGCCAGCAGCGCGTTAAACTGCTCGACGACGTCCTCTACGCTTGTCGCATCGGCAACAGCTGCCGCCGCGCGCGTATCGCTCGGTCCAGTCGGGCCCGTAGGACCTGTGGGACCGGTAGGACCAACAGCGCCCGCCGTTCCTTCAACACCTTGAGGCCCCTGCGGGCCGGTGGGACCCGTTGCGCCGGTAGGACCGACTGCGCCTGCTGCACCCGCAATACCCTGTGGGCCGATGGGGCCTGTCGGTCCGGTTGCGCCAACCGCGCCGGCGGCTCCGGCTACGCCTTGAATGCCCTGCGGTCCCTGCGGGCCTGCGGCGCCTGTGGCACCCGTCTGACCTTGAGGTCCGGTAGGCCCAATGGCGCCCGGCGCACCGGGGACGCCTTGAAGACCCTGTACACCCTGCGGCCCCGTCGGCCCGATCGGACCGGGAACACCCTGTATGCCCTGCACGCCCTGCGGCCCCGTCGGGCCCAGCACATACTGAGGCGGGAACGGCGGCGGAGGAAACGGCGCGGGGCAGGGCGGCGGGCAGCGGTCTGCACAGCCGCACGAATTCTGAAAACGATTCATCGAAAATACCCTCCTTTTAAGCTCGGGGCAGGAAAACTCCTGCGCTTCATTCTATGCCGTGGGCAGGAAGAGGTGAGCGCGATAGAATGTGCACGTTTTGTGAACAATGGGGAAAAGCCTTGCAACGCTTCCGGTGGTATGCTAACATATAATAATATGTTTTACAGAATCAAAATGTTCGTCAGAACAGGAGGAGCTCATGCAGAAGAAATTGCTCATCCCCATCCTCGTCGTGCTGGTGCTTGTGATCGTGCTGATGGTGCGGGGCTGTGGGAATAAGGATGCATCACAGGGTGATAAACAGGACGAAACGCAGGACGTACAGACGGACACGTTCGACAATACGAACACGACCGGAAACGACGTGCGCACAGAGCTTGGCACGATGACCGCCAATGAAAGCGGCGGTGTCGACATCACCGTTACGGCGGACGGCCCGCAGACGACTTACACCTATACCGATGTCGCACCCGACGCGTGGTACGCCGACGCGGTCAACTATGTTGTCTCCACCGGCGTGATGAGCGGCGACGACACGCAGCATCTCTTCCAGCCGGAATATGGCGTGGAGAGATCGCAGTTCGCCGTCATCATGTACCGTTTTGCCGGCGGCACGCCGACGGAGGAGGATGCGGAGTTCAGCGACCTCGCGGGCGACGAGTGGTATTATGAATATGTCGAGTGGATGGTCGGCAAGGGACTCATGGGCGGCAACGGCGGGGCGTTTAACCCGAGCGGCTTTTTATCCTGCGAGCAGGCGATCATCGTGCTCTACCGTCTTGCGGGTGAGCCCACAGTCAGCGGCACGCTCGACGACTACCCCTATGCGCCCAAAGTATCGGAGAGCGGCAGGGATGCCGTGACCTGGGCGTGGAACAACGGGCTCATCACTGAAAAAGAGTGCGTCTGGTATCCGACGCAGGCCATCAGCCGCGCGCAGGTCGCGCTTTTGCTGATGCGCTATGACGCCTTGATCGGCCGAAATGCGGCGTAAATGAATGAATACGGAAAAATGCGGGCATTCTGTTCTTGACAGAATGCCCGCAAACCGTTGAAAATACTGAATTTTTGAGCTGCCTGTAAAGGAGCAGACAAGAAAAATGTCAAAAAAAGTAAAATTAACTGTTGACAAACGCCTACCCGCGTGCTAAGATAACACCTGTTCCGCGAATGGAGCGTGCACCTTG